>OGHJ01001517.1_pt1 | contig 24498 bp, 18 predicted proteins | sample 1571351 | NCBI WGS metagenome assembly OGHJ01 (sample SAMEA2582037, study PRJEB24529) | metagenome | biome: Human gut stool | place: China | collected 2011 | reverse complement strand
ACGAAATTACAGTAGAAGAATTTGCGGAGATTCGCGCCCGCGAAGCCTACGAAGACGGCGAGAAAAGCGGCTTCACGAAAGGCGAGAAATCAGGCTTCACGAAAGGCGAAACTGCCGGACTTGCGAAAGGCGCGGCGCAGGAAAAGCGCGAGATCGCAAAAAACTTTAAGAAAGCAGGCATTCCGATGGATTTGATTGCAGAGAATACCGGACTATCCGTTGCGGAGGTTGAACAGTTGTAGGCTGTTCATAAGACGAACGAAATATGACGCATAAGATGCGAAGCAGGGCGGCTCAGACGAGCCGCCTTATTTTTTTTTTGTCAATCGAAAGTACCTTTTCGATTTATTTCGACTTATTTCCGCAAAATGCAAAAAAACACTTGACTTGCACATCGATGTTCATTGTATGATATAACTAAGAATATCGACCATATTTGCCAAAAATCGATTTTTGAGCACGCTATATGCTCTTTCGTTCCGCAGATATTGCAGTGTCGATGCGTTTGTGTTAGGCTAAGGACAGAACATACACAAGCAGACAGAGGAATACAAGGAGGTTCTAATGACAATGAAGAAAAAACTATTCACAATCGCGCTAGCGCTGTGCATGGTGCTCACAATGGTACCGGGGGGGGGTATCGCACAGTGAAGCAGCGTGGGCAACGATAGCCGAGGAGGGGCAAAATTCTGCTGGAACGGAAGGAGCCGTCCAGAATGAGTCAGATCATAAGCACTGCATCTGCGGCGGAAACATAAGCAGCGGAAATCATGTCCATGACAGTAATGTGATATGGACGAAGTGGACAGGAACAACCAGCCTGCCGGAGAAAGCAGGTAACTACTACCTGACAGAAAATGTGACATTAAGCAAAACTTGGTATCCTAAGACTGACACGGTACTTTGTCTGAGTGGACATACCATCACAGCAAATGGAAAATTTGGTGTGATCAGAGTTGAACCTACACGGTCATTCACACTCACTGATTGCGAGTTAGACAGCAAAAAGGGTAGTATCACTCACGCAAGCGGAACAAAAGGCAGCGGAGTATATACACTCGGCAGTTTCATCATGTACGGTGGTACAATCTCCGACAATGAGGCTTTTTCTAACACATGGGCAGTCGGAGGCGGTGTGCAGGTTAGCGGATCAAGCTCGGGATTTGCCTCCTTTACCATGTATGGCGGCACAATCAGTGGTAACACTGCAACAAGCGGCGGAGGGCTGTATGTAAACGAGGGTAATAGCTTCACCATGTACGGCGGCAGCATTTGTGGGAACAATGTAATCGACAAAGGCGGCGGAGTGTATATGAAGGGAAATATGACAATCAGCGGCGATTCCTGCATTATCAATAATACTAGTTCCTCCGGTAAAGGCGGAAAGAATAATGTCTGTCTGGCAGATAAAGATGTAAGTATCACCATCATGGGCACGCTGAGCGGCAAGATTGGCGTGAACGAATACTATGTTCTTCAAGCAGGAGAGGTCTTTGCTACAGGAGCTAATGAGAATACAGATTACAGCGAGATCATCATAAGCGATAATGATGAGTTCGAAATCGCACATGATAGTACCGATAAAACAAAATTAGTATGGAAGACAAAAGATACTCCAACTCCACCTGCAACAGAGCATAAGCACTGCATCTGCGGGGCGGCGCATGAGAATGTGGGCGATCATACGACTAAAAATGAAGTTACATTTACAGCATGGAATGACGCAGAGGCGAAAAGACAATATAGTGATAAAGCAGATGCTACGGCAGCAAATTCTCTGCCGAAAGATACGGGTAACTATTACCTTACAGGCGATGTTACGCTTGCTGCAGTATGGGAAGTCCCGAAAGTTGCGAATATGACCTTGTGCATGAATGGATATGATATTTCTGTTAGTGATCAGACTAAATTCAACCTAAGCACGAAGGACTCAGCAATTTATATTGATTCAAATCGGTGCTTGACCTTAACTGACTGTAATAAAAAATCTAACATAAAATATACAGGAACAACAAACCGCTATGGCATTTGGCTCGAACAAGACGCCACAGCGAATATATATAATGTAACGGTTACAGGATTTGACAGCATATCACAGATTAGCATGGGCATAGTCAACTCCGGTACTGTTAATATGTACAACGGAAATATTCGCAATAACAAAAAAAGAAACACGGTAAAAGGTTATGGCGTCCACAGTGTAAGAAATGAGAGCACCGGTACATTTCATATGTATGGCGGAACGATTATCGGTAACGATACAGGTGTATATAATTTAGGCATCATGAAATTCGGCGGTAATGTCACCATAAAAGATAATAACGTAAACCTGTTCAATGCGAAGGATCATAGCGGAGAGGGCACTATAATTCTTGAAAACCTTGGAACCGAAGCCAGCATTGGAGTTGCCTTGGAGTCGAAACCGACAAAGGGAAATCCGGTTGTGATCGCGGCAAGCGGAGCGACAGCAGCGGACGCAGCAAAGTTCTTTGTTGATAACGATGCAAACAAGGCATACGAAATTTTCCTCAGTGATGCAGCAAAAGGGGCGTTGTCTGTCAGAGTGACGGGTGATACGAGTTCTGCTTCCGGAGGTTCCTCTTCCGGCACTTCTTCCGGCGGCAGCGGCGGCGGTGCGGTAGCATCAACGCCAACCCCGGCAGCTCCTGAGGTCATCACAGTCAAGGAGGAGACGAAGGACAATTCGATTTCCAAGCCGGGGACAGAGAGCGGAACGACCACGACGACGAAGACAACGGTCAAGAATGCGACGACTACGACTACCAAGAACGAGCAGGGTCAGGATGTTTCCAAGACCACAGCCAGTGTTTCCAAAGACCTCGGCAACAAGCTGCTTGATCAGGCAGTTTCCAATAACTCCGATACGATCGAGATCACCGTGAAGTCCAAGGATGCGAATAGCGGCGGCAATGCAGGCAGCGGCGCAGCGGGCAGCGTGAAATCCACCGAAGTCGAGCTGCCAAAGGCGACTGTTGATGCGATTGCCAAGGATACCAATGCGGACCTTGTCATCAAGACAGATAATGGCGAATTGGTACTCGACAACAAGACCTTGGAGACAATTTCTGATGCAGCAAAGGGCGATACCGTGACGATCGAGGTCAACGAAAACACACAGCTGAAGGAAACGCAGAAACCGGCAGAGAAGATCGTCGGCAAGAACGGCAGCCTGTTCGATTTCGTCGCGAAGATCGGCGAAAGAAGCCTGCACCGGTTTGAAGGCGGCAAGGCATATGTGACCCTGCCGATGCCTGATAGACTGAAGGGCAAGGATGTTCTCGTCATCTACATCGATGACAACGGTCTCTGCAAGATCTTGAACCACAGTGTAGAGAAGATTGGCGCGGACGATTACGTTCGTTTCATGACGACCCATTTCTCGACCTTCGCAGTGGTTGAGAAAGATGAAGCAGAGCAGTTGATTAAAGAACAGAACGCGGCGCATGTCAAAGAACTGATACAGCATGCGAAGTTCAGAGTGACCACCACGAAGACGAGCAAGCAGAACGTCAAAGCACAGGTTACGGTGAAGACGAGCAAGACCCTGATCTCCGACATCAAGTCGCTGGGTTACACGGTCAAATACCAGTTCTATCGCTCGACCAAGAAGAGCGCAGGCTATAAAGCCGTTAAGACGAAAACAACGAATACTTACGTCAATACCAAAGGCACGAAGGGCACGAAGTATTACTACAAGACCCGCGTGATGGTCTATGACGGCAAAACGCTTGTCGCTAAGAGCACACGGAAGCAGTGCAGCTGGGGTACAAGAGTTTGGTCTAAATAAACGGTTTTCACCGCAGCGGTAAACGAAAACCGGATACAAAAGGTGATTAACCTAGATTAAGTAAAAATCCGAGGCAGATCGTGGAATCTGTCTCGGATTTTTTCTTGTGTAGGAAATATCGTTCCGATATTTCCGGGATAACGACAGAAGCGCCTTACGGTGCGGCGCTCATCTGTGAGCGACATATGTGCATAGAAATCTCAGCTTTCGTTATGCGCACTTTTCTCCTAACGAAATTCTTTAAAAATACAAGTGTCTTGCAGCAAAATTCTCGGAAAAATAAGAATATTTGCAGAAAAATTCACAAAAGAAAAGTCCGTATATGCGGCGCGGGCGGTGCATACGCTATGATACAGGAAATATCGTTCCGATCTTTTCGGCTGCGCGTTTTGTCCTGAGAACGCGGTGCAGGGTTTCTGTTTCGATGATAGCAAGGGGGACGACGGATGAGACTGCTTGAGGATGTATCTTATGATCTGGATTTTAGGAAGCCGCGCGTGACGTGTGAGGAGGGGCTGGCGACGATCGAGCATGTGCAGTCGATCGTCATGCTGACGGACAGCGCGGTGACGGTACATAATGGGAGCCGCTATGTGACAGTGGTCGGCGAAAACTTTCTGATCCGGGAGATTTGCGAGGGGAGGCTGACGGTTGAAGGCAAGATCCAAAAAGTTGAATTTTTATAGCGACCGGATCGCAGTCCGCATCGAAGGCTTTCAGATCGGCAAGCTGCTGGATGCTGCCGCAAGAAGCGGCATGCTGCTCAAAGCTATTCGCGTAGATAGCGAGACCGCGGCGCGAGCAGAAATCGCCGCCTGCGACCTCAAACAGCTGCAAAAGCTGGCAGGCGCCCGGTATCGTGTGACGCCGCAGGTGCGGCGCGGGGTCGTGTATCAGACGCGCGCGCTCCTGCGGCGGCCGATGCTGGTGATCGGGGTTTTGCTGGCGGCGTCGATGGTGATCGCCGAGTCGTTTTTTGTGGCGGCGGTCACGATCGACGGCTATCGCGCCATCCCGGAATCCGCGTTGCGGGACTGTCTGGCGGCAAGCGGTGTCCGGGAGGGCGTTTATCGTCCGGGCATCGACTGGGGACAGGCGGAGGCGGCGCTCTTTGAGACCTTTCCGCAGATCATGTGGGTGCGGCTGGTGTACGACGGCAGGCTGGTCGTGCTGGAGGTGGCGGAGACCGGGCATCAGATCATCCGCGGGGAAAGCGAGCTTGCGGCAGATGAGGAGAAGCTGTTTATCCCGGCACCGGAGCCGCAGAACGGCTATTGCAATATCGTGGCAGCCCACAGCGGTTATATCGAGCGTATCGACCCGCTCTGGGGTGATGCGATGGCGGAGCCGGGTGACTACGTCAAGAAAGGGCAGATACTGATCCGCGGGCAGATTCCGATCGAAACGACGACCTTCGATGAAAATGCGCCAAAGGAGTATTATGTGCGGGCGCGCGGCGAGGTATGGGCGCGCGTGCCGTATCGGCTGACCTTCCGGCAGGAGCGCTATCTGCGCAGCGAGCAAGTCGCGCGTGAGCAGGCAGGCGCGTATGCGGCACAGAGCGGGCAGACAGCGCAGACGGAACAGGCGCAGAGCGGAGACGCACAGAGCGGGAAAGCAGTACAGCCGGGACAGGCGCAGAGCGGAGATGCACAGAGCGGGCAGGCAGCACAGCCGGAACAGATACAGAGCGAAGATGCACAGAGCGGGCAGACAGCGCAGATGGAACAGACGCAGAGCGAAGATGCACAGAGCGGGCAGGCAGCACAGCCGGGACAGACGCAGACCGAGAATGCGCGGGCAGGCAAGGCAGGCGCAAGTGACACGCAGGGCGGTCCTGCGGTGGTGTCGAATCGTGTCGAAAAGACGCAGGAACAGGCAAAAGCCAAGGTCGAGCAGCAAATTCGCATCTGGGCGAAAGAAAATTTACCGGAAAACGCTGAAATTGTAAAGAAAAGTTTGAATTTTACGCAAAAAGAAAATATAATAGAAGTAGGTGTGACTTTGGAAGTCCGCCGACAAATCGGAAAAGAACAGGAGATCGTATTTGGAACGGAAGATTCAACTCAGCAGCGAGATTGACCGCACAGAGCTTTTCGGCAATCTGGACGTCAACCTCGATCTCATCCAAGAAGCGGCAGACGTCGAAATCATCCAGCGGGATGACCGGCTGATCCTCAAGGGAGACAGCGACGACGCACTGGATATGGCAGAAGGCTTGCTCGGCGAACTGAGCAGCATTCTCGAAAACGGAGAAAAACTCGACAAGCAGAAGGTTCTCTATGTCATCAGCCTCAGCAGGGAGGGCGTTTCCTACCGCGAAAGCAAGGTGAACCGGGACGTGATCTGCTTTACCCATAACGGCAGACCGCTCAAGCCAAAGACCATCGGGCAGAAAGCTTATGTCGACAGCATCCGCAGTAAGGACGTTGTGTTCGGCATCGGTCCGGCGGGTACGGGCAAGACCTACATCGCGGTTGCCATGGCAGTCAATGCCTACAAGAACAAGGAAGTGCAGAAGATCATTCTGGCACGTCCGGCGGTAGAGGCAGGCGAACGCCTCGGCTTCCTGCCGGGAGACCTGCAGGATAAGGTAGACCCGTATCTGCGCCCGCTGTATGACGCGCTCTACGATGTGCTCGGCAGAGACGCGGCGCTCAGACTCAAGGAGAAAGAGGTCATCGAGGTCGTCCCCCTCGCCTATATGCGCGGCCGGACGCTCGACAATGCTTTTATCATTCTCGACGAGGCGCAGAACACGACGCGCGAGCAGATGAAGATGTTCCTGACGCGTATGGGCTTCGGCTCCAAGGTCGTCGTGACCGGCGATATCACTCAGATCGACCTGCCGCGCGGGAAAAAATCCGGACTGGTGGAAGCGGAGCGTGTACTCAAAAATGTCCGAGACATCGATTTTTGCTATCTGAAGGACACCGATGTGGTGCGTCATGAGTTGGTCAGAAAGATCATCAACGCTTATGACCAGTTTTACAAGAAGCACCCGGAGGAACTGCAGGAGGAACGATAGATGGAACTATATTTTGAAGAAGGACAAGTCGTGACCGACGAGATCCGCGAAAAAATGATACGGGCGGCGATTTACGCAGTCGAAAGCGAAGATATCTTCGGTCTGGAGCCGGAACGCTGTGAGATCAGCGTGACCTTTGTGCAGCCTGACGAAATACAGAGCTTGAATCATGCATATCGCGGCATCGATCGTGTGACTGACGTACTGTCTTTCCCGCAGTTCGCGGACCTTGCAGAAGAGGTCCCGGAGGTCGGTGAGATCTGTCTGGGCGATGTGGTCATCTGCAAGGACAAGGCAGAGGAACAGGCGCAGGAGTTCGGACACGCATTTGAACGGGAGATCATTTACCTTTTCGTGCACAGCGTACTGCATCTTTTGGGCTACGACCATGAAGCGGAAGCAGACAAAAAGATCATGCGGCAAAGAGAAGAAGAAATTATGCAATATATGGAGCTCCCGCGCTGAACCGGGCGGACTTGTGCCCCGTCGCGAGAGAAAAAGGCGCGGAAACGAACCCGCAAGCGCTCGGCAAGCCTGCCGCAGCAGGAAACAGGAAATCGGCAATCGTGGTTTGGCGTAAGCACGCGGAACTGGAAAAAACAGAAAAAGAAACAGGAACAGGAAAAGGAACAGGAGGTAGGAAAATGTTGTACAGAGATTTGTACGCGATGGCAAAGGAGATGCTGCCGCGCGCTTATGCACCGTTCTCCAGGTTTCAGGTCGGTGCGGCGCTGCTGACGAAGGAGGGCGATGTGTTCACCGGATGCAATGTAGAGAACTCCTCGTTCGGCGCGACCATCTGCGCGGAACGGACGGCTTTCGTCAAAGCAGTTTCAGAGGGGGTTCGGGAATTTGAAGCCATCGCCATCGTCAGCTCCGAGGGCACTGCATGGCCATGCGGCATCTGCAGACAGTTCATGCAGGAATTCTGCGATGCGGACTTCAAGATTGTTTCCGGCGATGATATGGAGCATTTAAGCGTCTATACCTTGGAAGAAATACTGCCGGAGGGTTTCCGGCTTTAGCGCGCGGCTTGTGCGGATTTCGTACCGATATCGGGAAGAAATGCACAGCGGACGCTGCGCCGCCCACAAAGAAAAAGAAAGGATATACAGTTTGAAAACAGGATTTATAGGAATTATCGGACGGCCCAATGTCGGCAAATCCACGCTGCTCAACGCGATCCTCGGCGAGAAGATCGCCATCACGTCCAACAAACCGCAGACGACCAGAAACACCATCCGCGGCATCTATACGGATATTCCGGAGGGGGATGACGAGCAGGGCGTGCAGATGGTATTCATCGATACCCCGGGCATCCACAAGCCGCACAGCAAACTCGGCACGCTGATGACGGAGTCCGCGATCAACACGTTCAAGGAAACGGAGGTCGTGCTGTTTCTGGTAGACAGCAAGCTGGATCAGGGACCGGGAGACCGCTATATTCTCAACATGCTCAAGGAGGTCAAAACGCCGAAGCTGCTCATCATCAACAAGATCGACCGGATGAGCCCGGAGGACTTTCAGCTCATCTATGAGGAATATCAGGAACTGGGCATGTTTGATGACATTTTCGGTATCTCCGCGCTGGAGGGCAAGAACGTCGATAAGCTGCTGCTGCGCCTCAGAGATTTTCTTGAGGAGGGGCCGATGTATTTCCCGGCGGACATGGTCACCGATCATCCGGAACGCTTCATCGTCAGCGAGATCATCCGCGAAAAGGTGCTTTTGTATCTGGAGGACGAGGTGCCGCATGGCGTGGCAGTCGAGATCGAGCAGTACAAGGAAGAAAAAAATCTCACGCGCATCAGTGCCGTCATCTACTGCGAGCGCAAGTCGCACAAGGCAATCATCATCGGCAAGCAGGGGCGCAAGCTCAAGGGCATCGGCAAGAGTGCGCGGCTGGAGATCGAAGCGCTGCTCGGCACGAAGGTCTATCTGGAGCTGTGGGTCAAGATCAAGGAAAACTGGCGCGATTCCGATTTTGCTTTGTCGAATTTCGGGTATAAGGAAATGTAGGTGGTCGCATGATTACGGATACGGACGCGATCGTGCTGCGTCAGGTCAAGACGGTCAACGGCAGACGTATGCTGCTGCTGTTTTCGCAGAAATACGGCAAGATCAGCGTCGGCAGCAATCTGACGGAGGGCGGCAAGAACAAATCCGCGCTGCCGCAGCGGCCGTTTACCTACGGGCATTACGAGCTCTTCAAAGCGCGCGACAGCTACAACCTGAACCGCGCGCAGGTCATCAAGAGCTATTACGGCATCGGAGAAGACCTTGATAAATACATGGCGGCATCCTATGTGTTGGAGCTGACCGAAAAACTGTTGGCAGACGAACTGCCGCAGCAGGGGATGTTCCGCCTGCTTTTGGAATTTCTCGATGCGCTCGAAAGACGGAGCCGCAGGCACGAAACCCTGGTCGAGGCGTATGTCGTCAAGGCCATCGCCTTGCTTGGCACGATGCCGCAGCTGGATGTCTGCAGCGTATGCGGCAAGGCAGGCGCAAACCGGTATTTCAGCGTCGAGGAGGGCGGTATGCTCTGTGCGGACTGTGCGCGGCAGCATATGCAGCGTCCGGACAAAGAAACATTGATTTATGACACAAATTTTGATATAGTAACTATATTAAAGTATTTGCAGAAAGAATCTTTCCGGGCTTTCGAGAAGATCGCTCTGGAGGAGGAAATAGTAAAAAAGCTGCACGCGATTTTGAAAAGCTGGCTGGCTTATCATTTCGGCGTGGAGAAGTTAAAAAGCGAAGCATTTTTGCTTTATCAGCAAACTTGATTAAGGAGGTATTCAAATGGAAATCACATTGGAAAAAATCGAACTGGTCAAAGACAGAACCGGCGTATCTTACAAAGAGGCAAAAGAAGCGCTTGAAGCCGCTGACGGCAGTGTTGTCGACGCCATCATCGCGATCGAGGAAACGGTCGATGTGAAACCGGGCGCGAAAGCAAACGAGTTCGCCGCAGAAACGGTTGCAAAGATCAAGGAGCTTGTGAAAAAGGGGAACGTCTCCAAGATCTCTGTCAAAAAGGGCGATGAATCCATCGTCAACATTCCGGTCAATGTCGGCGTCGTAGGGGCAATCGTAGCGCCTTGGGGCGTGATCGCCGCCGCTGTGGCAGCCTTTGGCTTCAAATGCAAGATCGAGCTGACCACGACAGACGGCAAGGTCATCGATGTGAGCGGCAAGGCAGAGGATTTTGCCAATGATGTGAAGGAAAAGGGCGCTGTTGTTTTTGACGGCGTGATGGCAAAGGGCACTGATGTCGTGCAGAACGTCAAAGAAAAGGCGCCGATAGTTGTCAACGATGTCGCTTCGGAGGTTGCAGGAACCTATGATAAGCTCAAGGATGCGGCAGCCGATAAGTACAACGAGTTCAGAGCCAAAAAAGAGGCTTTCCCGGAGGACACAGACGAGGAACTTGGTGTGAATGATGAAGAAAACGATGCGGGATGGGGGGAATTTTGTGAAAAAGTAGAAGATTTCTGCGACCACATCGGGGAGACAGCCGGAGACTTGACGGCAAGCGCAGTCGAAAAAGCAGCAGACGCGGCAGAGCAGATCGGCGAAACGCTGACAGATGCTGCGGAGGACGCGAAAGAGGCTTCCGACAGGATCAAAGAAAGAGGCGGCTTCTGGAGTATTTTTTCAGGCAAGAAAAAAGACGAAAAGGAAGAAGCAGCCGCAGCGAAAACCGATACTGCTGCGCCGGAAGCAGCTGCAGCGGACGAAGCATCCGAAAAGCCGGCAGAATAAAAAACAAAATGAAATAGAATAGGTAGGTTGAGTGAACATGAGCGATGTAAACAGAGAAGTAACAATGGAAAAAATCGTTGCCCTTGCGAAGAACAGAGGGTTTGTCTATCCGGGCTCCGAAATTTACGGTGGTCTGGCCAATACTTGGGATTACGGTCCGCTGGGCGCAGAACTGAAAAAGAATGTCAAGAACGCCTGGTGGAGGAAGTTCGTACAGGAATCCAAGTACAATGTCGGTCTCGACGCGGCGATCCTGATGAACCCGCAGACCTGGGTGGCATCCGGACACGTGGGCGGATTCTCCGACCCGCTGGTTGACTGCAAGGCTTGCAAGTCCAGATTCCGCGCAGATAAGCTGATTGAAGATTTCCATGCAGCAAACGGCATGCCGGAGATCGTCGTAGACGGCTGGAGTAATGAGGAGCTCGAAAACTACATCGCCGCGCACCATATCCCTTGTCCGGACTGTGGCAAGACCGATTTTACGGGCATTCGTCAGTTCAACCTGATGTTCAAGACGTTCCAGGGCGTGACCGAGGACTCCAAGTCCGAATTATATCTGCGTCCGGAAACCGCGCAGGGCATCTTCGTCAACTTCAAGAACGTGCAGAGAACGTCCCGCAAGAAGATCCCGTTCGGCATCGGTCAGATCGGAAAATCCTTCCGTAATGAGATCACGCCGGGCAACTTTATCTTCCGCGTGCGTGAATTCGAGCAGATGGAGCTGGAATTCTTCTGTGAACCGGATACCGATCTGGAATGGTTCGACTACTGGAGAAGCTTCTGCCATAACTGGCTGCTTTCCCTTGGCATCAAGGACGAAAACCTCAGACTCCGCGACCACAGTCCGGAAGAGCTGTCCTTCTACTCCAAGGCAACGACAGACTTTGAATTCAAGTTCCCGTTCGGCTGGGGCGAGCTCTGGGGCATCGCTGACCGTACAAACTACGACCTGACCCAGCATCAGAATACCTCCGGACAGGATCTGACCTATTTCGATCAGGATAAGAATGAACACTATATCCCTTATGTCATCGAACCGTCGCTCGGCGTAGAGCGCAGCGTGCTGGCGTTCCTGTGCAATGCTTACCACGAGGAAGTGCTGACCGATGCGAACGGCAAGGAGGACGTACGCGTGGTCATGAAGTTCCACCCGGCGCTGGCGCCGTTCAAGGCAGCGGTCCTGCCGCTGGCAAAAAAGCTGGCTCCGGTTGCAGAGCCGATCCACGAAGAGCTATCCAAGTACTTCATGGTGGACTACGACGCGGCAGGCTCCATCGGCAAGCGGTATAGAAGAGAAGATGAGATCGGCACGCCATTCTGCATTTGCGTGGACTTCGATACGGAAACCGACGGCTGCGCGACCATTCGTGACAGAGACACGATGGAGCAGGTGCGGATCCCGATCACAGAAGTGCGCGCCTATATCGAGGAAAGATTGTCATTTTAATGACGGAATTGGAGGAATATGAAAAAATACGTCTACTCATTCAATGAAGGCTCCAAGGACATGCGTGCTCTACTCGGAGGCAAGGGGGCTAATCTCGCAGAAATGAGCAGGATCGGGCTGCCTGTTCCGTTTGGCTTTACAGTCACAACGGAGGCATGCAGCCGCTACTATGAGGAGGACCGGACGATCGCGGAGGACATTCGTGCGGACATCGCCGCAAAGCTCGAAGATCTGGAGCATGTCACCGGCAAGAACTTCGGCAGCAAGGAGAACCCGCTCTTGGTCTCCGTCCGCTCCGGGGCTGCGGTCTCGATGCCCGGTATGATGGACACCATTTTGAATCTGGGGCTGAACGATGAGAGCGCCGAGGGGCTGGCCGCACTGACGGGCAGCCGTCGGTTCGCGCTAGACAGCTACCGCCGCTTCATTCAGATGTTCGGTGACGTTGTGCTGGAGATTCCAAAGACAAAGTTCGATGCGATTTTTGACGGACAGAAAAAGAAATCCCATGCGGCCTATGACGTCGATCTGACAAGTGAGGATCTGGAGGCGATCATTCGTGCATATCAGCAGCTCGTGGAGACAGAGAGCGGCAGACCGTTCCCGCAGGACCCGAAGGAGCAGCTGATGGCAGCCATTCAGGCAGTCTTTCGCTCCTGGAACAACGACCGCGCGGTGCTGTACCGGAAGCTGAACGACATCCCGTCCAGCATCGGTACGGCTGTCAACGTACAGTCGATGGTGTTCGGCAATATGGGAGAAAGCTCAGGAACCGGTGTTGCCTTTACCCGCAACCCGGCGACAGGAGAAAATACGCTCTACGGAGAGTTTCTGGTCAATGCGCAGGGCGAAGATGTCGTGGCGGGCATCCGCACGCCGCAGGGCATTGAAAAAATGGCAGAGCGCTTCCCGGAGGCATACAAGAGTTTCGCCAAGATTGCAGAGCTTCTGGAAAAGCATTACAAAGATATGCAGGATATGGAGTTCACGATCGAGAACAACAAATTATACATGCTGCAGACGCGAAGCGGCAAGCGTACCGCGCAGGCGGCGGTCAAGATTGCTGTAGATATGGTGCAGGAGGGTCTGATCGACAAAAAGACTGCGATCACCCGCATCGAGCCGCAGCAGATCGACCAGCTGCTGCATCCGACCTTTGACCCGGCAGAGCTTGCAGGGGCACAGGTCATCGCCAAAGGGCTGGCAGCCTCGCCGGGTGCAGGCTGCGGCAGACTCTGCTTTACCGCAGAGGAGGCGGAAACGCTTGCGGCAAAAGGTCAAAAGGCGCTTCTGGTACGTGAGGAAACCTCACCGGAGGATCTGGCAGGCATGGTCGCTGCTGAAGGGATTTTGACCGCACGCGGCGGCATGACCAGTCATGCGGCAGTCGTGGCGCGTGGTATGGGCAAGTGCTGCGTGGCAGGCTGTGCATCCATACGCGTCAATGAAGCCGCGCGTACTTTGACGACTGCGGGCGGCAAAACGTATCAGGCTGGAGATTACTTATCTGTCAACGGCAGTACCGGAGAGGTGTATGACGGCAGGCTCCGAACTATCATCCCGACGCTGTCCGGTGATTTTGAGACGATCATGGAATGGGCGGATGAACTGCGTGAACTGAAAATCAGAACCAATGCCGACAATCCGCGTGATGCGCGGCAGGCGCTCGCGTTCGGTGCGGAGGGCATCGGACTCTGCCGGACCGAGCATATGTTCTTTGACGAAGCCCGCATTCCGGCGATCCGGCGCATGATTCTGGCGGATACACCGGAGGAGGAGATGGAAGCACTGGAGGCGATCAGACCGCTGCAGCAGCAGGATTTCAAAGAAATCTTCCTTGCGATGGGTGACAGACCGGTTACGATCCGCCTGCTCGATCCACCGCTGCACGAATTCCTGCCGCAAAGCGCGGCAGAGATCGCCGAGGTCGCGGCGCTGATGCACGTCAGTGCTGAAAAGATCGCGGCAAAAGTGACGGAGCTGCACGAGATCAATCCAATGCTCGGACACCGGGGCTGCAGACTGGCAATTACCTCTCCGGCAATTGCAGTGATGCAGACGGAAGCCATCATCGGTGCAGCGCTGGAGGTAAAAAAGGAAACCGGCGCGGAGCTTGTGCCGGAAATCATGATTCCGCTCGTGAACAGCGAAGCAGAGCTGAAATATGTAAAACATATTGTCACGCGGACAGCAGAGGACTGCATCCGCAAGTCCGGTGTCTCGCTGGACTATTTAATCGGAACGATGGTAGAGACACCGCGAGCGGCTCTTACAGCGGATCAGATTGCCAAAGATGTGGAGTTTTTCTCATTCGGTACGAACGACTTGACGCAAATGACCTTTGGCTTGTCACGGGATGATACCGGCAAGCTGATCGAAACCTGCATGCAGAAGGATATTTTGGAGGCGGACCCATTCCGTACCTTGGATACGGTTGGTGTCGGCAAGCTGCTGGAAATGGCAGTCAAGCTGGGCAAGCAGACGCGTCCGAAGATTAAACTCGGTATTTGCGGGGAACATGGCGGCGATCCGAAAACCATCGCGTTTTGCCATCAGATCGGGCTGCATTATGTATCCTGCTCACCGTTCCGGGTACCGATCGCCAGACTGGCAGCCGCACAGGCAGCAGTCAGAGCAGAGGAAGCGCAGGGCGAATAACGATACACGCTAGGCAGGGCGCGTACTGCAAGATGCAGGAAACCTTGCGGGCGTGGCGTAAGTGCTGCAGCCGCTGCGGATACAAAAAAACTGCGTGTGTGCCGAAGCAAGCGCCAAGCTTTGGATGCACCTGTATCGTTATGTAGGAAATATCGCATAGCGATATTTCCGGAATAACGACAAAAGCACCTTGCGAAGCGGCGCTCATGGGTGAACGCCATGTGCGCATAGAAATCTCTGATTTCGTTATGCGCACTTTTGTCCTATCGCAAGCTGCTTTTGCCAAACGTTTAGAAATCAGGTGCAGTGTATATGTCTGCGCCATAAGACTGCAAGTGCGCTCCTATGCGGGCGCACTTTTTGAAAAATAAAGGGGTGGAAGGTATGTTTTCATTTGGGGATACGATGGTCGGACATATTCTGATGACATTTTTGATTTCGATGGTTCCGGTGCTCGAACTGCGGGCAGCGATTCCGGCGGGCGTGATCGCCGGATTGGACATCAAGGTCGCTTTATTGACCGCGGTGATCGGCAATCTGGTACCGATCCCATTTATCATCGTCTTTATCCGCAAGATATTCAAGTGGATGCAGAGCAAAAGTGAACGGCTGGCAAAGATCGTCAAGCACTTTGAAGAAAAAGCCGAGCGTAAAAAAGCACAGGTGCTGCGCTATGAGTTTTGGGGGCTGATGATCTTCGTCGCGATCCCGCTGCCGGGAACGGGTGCATGGTCCGGCGCGCTCGTCGCCGCTATGCTGGATATGCAGCTCAAACGTGCCTTTCCTGACATCGCAGCAGGCGTTTTGATCGCCGGTATCATTGTAACCAGCCTGACCTACGGCATCAGCGCGCTGGCGTAAGCGCGCTTTCCTGTGCATTTATTACACACGCTATCGCTATTCGATATTTCCCATGCAAGAACAAAGCGCGGGCGCGTATCCAAATCGGAAACGCGCCCGCGCTTTTAAAATACCTGTGAAATATTTAGAACGTGGCGATTAAGCAGCTTTGTTCTTTTCGATATTCTTTTTGAGCTGTACTTCCGGCTCTGTCGGCATCTTGAAGAACGGAACGAATCTGTCCAGACCTGTGAAGGTTAAGATCAACAGGGAGAATACAGCGATCATTGCCATGAAGTTGAACTTGATGAAGTCCAGATTTGTCAATTGAACCAGCGGATATACACCGGAAGTGATACCGATGTAGAAGCCGAGGTAAACGTGCCAAGGAATCAGCTGGGAACCGAATACGCCCATCGCGTCGCCGAAGGTTGCGTTTCTGAGTTTCAACTTGTACTCAGCTTCTTTGTTTGCGCATACAACGTTATCCTCGGTAACCTGTTTGATAACCGGTCCGATGGTAACGATCTGTGCCATTTCGTCAGCCAGTGCAGCGTTGCCGAGTAAGGAAAGCACTGCGTTCCAGCCGAGGAGATGTCTGACCTTCTTGGACAGCTTTGCGATTAAGTTTGCCAAAGGCGCGAATGCGTCCATGAGCTGCATAACGCCGCCGAAAGCTGCAACCCACATCATCATCGGGATAACCCAGGCACCTGCATCCTCAATACCGGTGAAGAGGAAGTTATCCAGGAATTCCTGTACGCCGCAGGCTGTACCTGCGAAGATACCTAAGATGTAGGAGGAAAGGATACCGGAACCGATACAAGCAAAGGTGTTCACACCCAGAACTGCCAGTACGATAACCAGAACCAGCGGAATAACCATGTAAAGCGCAACGCCGTCAGCTACCTGATTCAAAAGGTCGATGGCTGCAGGACGTTCTTCTTCGAGGAATGCGTAAATCTCCGGTGTAATGTTGTCCATAACGGTGGAAGCATCACCGGAGCCATGCAGACCCATAACGGAAGCTGCAACGTAGAACGCGATTGCTGCCAGGATTAAGCAGGAAAGAGACCAAACACCCTGGTGTCTGATTCTGTCTGTAACCTGTACACCCTGGATACCGGAGGATACGATGGTCGTATCGGAGATCAGACCGATGTTGTCGCCGAAGCAGGCGCCACCGGCGATCGCACAGGTAGTCAGATAAATGTCACCGCCTACGATGTGGGATAACCACAGGAAAATCGGTGCGCAGGCAGCAAATGTACCCCAAGAGGTACCGGTCGCAACGGACAGGACGCCTGTGCAGACCAGACCGACGCAAGCGACGGTTCTCGCAGTGACGCCCAGCTTCAGCGCGATGTTTACAACGGAAGCGCCGACACCGAAGCTCATGAAGCAGTTTGCCATAACATAAGCAAGCATCAGGATGAACAGGGCAACGAGGATGTTGCTGACGGAGCCCATTGCGGCATCCAGACATTCCTGCCATTTTTTCTTTTCCACGAGCATTGCAATGACAACTGCTACGAGGAATGCGAGAGGAGCTGCGATCATAGCGTCCTGACCATCAAAGAGATGGCCTTTGCCGCAGATCATCAGCCCTGCCAGTACGAATACCGGCACGAATTTGAGAAATGCTCTTAAACCTTTCATTTCTTTTTCTCCTTTGAGTTTGATAAGAATAATTATTTCACAAACACAATATATAGCAAGGAGTGTGCCAAGAATCGACAAAAAAATCAAACGTTGAAATCTCAACCTTGTATACAAAACGATATAAATCGAAGCAGTATTTTAACACACTAAAACGAACCAAAAACGGTTCTGAACCGATTTTGTAAAACCAAAAATGGGTCAAACGCCTTGACAAGCGCGTCAAATATAGTATACTACTAGAGACAGCGGATCAAGATATGGTGCGAAGTCGATCATATCTATGTAGGAAAGAGGGGCAAAAGCATGAAATATTCCGGGACGAGGCGGGCGCTGGAGCCAAAGGGGAGCTTGACGGTTACCGCGTGGAAAGTCGATAATCGAAGGGAGCTCCAAAGCCGGGAGCTGCGCGTTGCCATCGATTGCATTTCGATGGAGCGGGACAGCCTCCTGCAGATCTGCAGTATCTGCGAATACGACGAGGAAAAAATCAAAGAAAAAATATATAAGATTATCGGGGAACGCGGCAAGCTGCACAATCCGTATACGGAGAGCGGTGGACTGTTTTCGGGCATTGTCGAGGAAATCGCCGCGGACTTTCGCGGAGAACGTGCGCTGAAGCCCGGCGACCGTGTAGTCAGCATGACCACCCTGACAGCGCTGCCTTGTTATCTGGAATCCATCGAGCGCATTGACTATGAGTACGGTCTGCTGCGCTGCAAGGGCTACGCGATTTGCTTCGAAACGACGCTTCTGCGCGAGATCAATCAATTTGAACTGCGGCAGATCAAGCACCTGCTGCGCGCGCTGGACGAAGAAGGAAACTTTTGGGGAATCAGCGAGATGCTGACCTCCATGCGGGCGGATAACTGCGTCATCATCGGCAACAGTCTGGTAGAGATCATCCTGTACGCGCGTATGCTCAAAAATCGCAATCCCGATGTGATCATCACCTGTCTGTTTGAAAGCAGCCGCGGCGGCAGCCTGCAAGGGGAAGAAACAGCGCTGCTTGCAGCGATTGGAGGTCTTGTCTCCCACATCATGTTCCTGCCGATGAATCTGCCGCTGGAAACGGCGCATAGGGTATTTGAGGCGCAGCAGTACAAGCCTGTGGATGTCGTGATCAATCTGGAGGAGATCAAGGGCTGCGAAAGCGTTGCCGCGCTGCTCGTTCGCTCCGGCGGGTTGGTCTGCCACACGAATATCGGCAACGCCTATTCCAAAGGCATGCTGATTGCGGACAGCCTGGGCAAAGAGGTCATCAATTACGCACTGGACGGAGTCTGCGCGCATACCTTCGACTATGCGATGCAGCTGGTTGTGAGCACGCAGGCTGTATTTGCGAACCTGGATGCGTTCTACGCCGAAACCCGGGTCAACCATATCAAAACGCGGAAAGCCTCTATCGTGAAAGAAGAACGGACCCAAATGGCCGCGAAGCAGATCGATGGCTTCCTTTATATGAGTCCGGCAACCGAACAGATGGTCGAGGAGGTGCTGAATGTGGCGCAGTACGATTGCAACGTCATCATTCAGGGAGAAACCGGCGTCGGTAAGGAAAAAGTCTTTGATTTACTGCAGCAGAACAGTCCGCGGCGCTCTCAACCCTGCATCAAAATCAACTGCGCGACGATTCAGGAAAATCTTGCCGAGTCGGAATTTTTCGGCTACGAGAAGGGCTCCTTCACCGGCGCGGCAGCGAGCGGCAAAGAGGGCTATTTTGAGATTGCCAACAACGGTACGCTCTTTCTCGACGAAATCGGCTCCCTGCCGCTTGCCATGCAGTCCAAACTGCTGCGCGTTTTGCAGGAGAACAGCTTTTATCGCGTCGGCGGAACGACACCGAAGAATGTCAACGTGCGCGTCATCTGCGCGAACAATATTCCGCTGCAAAAGCTGGTCAGCGAAGGCAAGTTCCGAGAGGATCTGTATTATCGTCTGAATATCTGCTGTATTAACGTGCCGCCGCTGCGGGAACGTCCGGAGGATATCGCGTGTCTGGCCGCGGCCTTCATCGACCATTACAGCTTGAAGTACGGCATGCAAAAAACCTTCACGCCAGAGGCTTATCAAAAGCTGGAGGAATATCACTGGCCCGGCAATGTCAGAGAGCTGGAAAATACAGTACATCGTCTTTACATCAGCGAGCGCGAGCGGCAGATCGGTGAGGACGCGGTGGATGAGCTTCTGAATGTCAACGTATATAATGAAAGCATGATCGACCTCAAGCGCGAGGTACGCCGCGAAGAAAGCCTTGATTTCAACAAGATCATGGACGAGCAGGAAAAAAAGCTGATTGCCTACGCGCTCAAAAAAGAGGGCACAACACGTAAGGCAGCGGAGTTTTTAAATATCCCGCAGACCACGCTCGCGCGCAAGAAACTCAAGCATCAGCTCTAAAACGTGGGCAGATGCCATCGCCGCCCTGTACGCGCGAAACACGGTTTGCCTTTGCCGCATGGTCCGCGCGAAACACAGTTTGTCTGCTGGCGCATCGCGAGGGCTTTTGCGGCGCGTTTATGATGATTTGGATGGACCGCGTTTTTATACAGCCCTGCCTTTCCATTGGGATCGAGTGCGGCTCACGAAACTGAAAATCCGAGGTGTATGGGGCACCTCGGATTTTCAGTTCATTCTTTATTTATTTTCTGTTAATTTAACTTGTTCGCAAGTAGGATTGTGTTTTGGTCGCCGGTCTATTTCATAGTCCAAGTCTGGATATTAAAGTCCTGACCGACTTCCTTGAGAGAGTCAAAACCCGCGATGATGGTTGCTTTGATCTCATCGTCTGTGAAATCGTGATAGTCACGCTCCGCGATGTTTTTCATCGCGACCTTGATCGTTTCCGCTGCAGTCTGCGGGTCCATGCCATTGTAAGGAACGGTGCTGATCGCTTCGTTGAATGCCTTGTCTAAAAGCTCTTTCTTGTTAGCCATAATAATTACCTCCATTTTCTCGTTACATCTTTATGATTCGTTCTTTTGGGATGCGCTGTTTGCTCCCTTGTTGCACCTATATATAGCAAAAGACGTGCCAACTTTCAAAAATACGAAAAAAAGCGTAAAAAAACAAGAAAATAGGAAAAAATGAGAAAAAACAGCTGTTTTTTTGTTATAATCTTCAAAACGCGAAAAAATATAAAAAAGAAAGAGCCAAAAGTGGGTCAAAATTAATGTGATTTGACCCATTTTTGGCTCGAATCTGAATCGATTTCGGAATGCTGAAGCAGTGGGGCAGGGCGAAGCCGCGCGCCCCTCTGCTACTCGATGGATTTTAAGGATTCCGCCATATTGATCTTGTTCAGGCGGAAGTACATCGCGCAGTTGACGATCAGCGCGAAGGCGAAGGTCATTACGAGCGCCAGCAGATAGCTGCGCGGCTCTACATGCACGTCAAAGCTCAGAAGATCGACTTGAATCTCATTCATCACGAACGCATGGAACCATTTGCCGACCGGCAAGCCGACCAGCGCCGCGATGGCTGTGAGCACGATGTTTTCACGGAAGACGTAAGCATTCGTCTCGCTCGGATAGAAGCCGAGCACCTTGATGGTCGCGATCTCGCGGACACGCTCTGTGATGTTGATGTTGGTCAAATTATACAGCACGATGAATGCCAAAGCGCCGGCGCAGACCATGATCAGGATGATGACGTAATCCAGACTTGCCATCATATTGCTGACGCGGTCGCGCATATCCTGTGTGATGCTGACAGAGGCTACGTGCCGCGCGTTCATCAGCTCCGCGCCATCCGCGCGCGGGTCCTCCAAAACGCCGTCCGCGTCGCGATGTCCGATGACATAGGCCGTGTTGATTTCCGGATGTCCCCATGCGCCGCGGTAGGTATCAAGGTCGATATAGACGTAATTGTAAACATGGTTTTCGCACAAAGCGGCAATGGTAAGCTCCATTTCGCGCATGTCGCTGTCGTAAACCGTCAGCGTGTCACCGACCGTCAGCTTGAGATTTTCTCCGAGATTTTTGTTGATGATACAGCTGCCGCCTGTCGGATAATCGAGCAAGCGGTCTCCGTCCTTAAGCGTGATAAAATCCGCGATCGGGTCAGCGGGATCCGCAACGATCATGTTGACAGATTTGATTTGTGTGCCGGTGTGCACGTCTACCGAGAGCGCGTTGAGGAACAGCGCCTCGTCAATATAGTCCGTGTTTTTTGTCAGGAAGGCTTCCTGCTGCGCTTCACGCATGTCGCGGTCGAAGGTGACGGTGTAATCGTTGTGAAAAATTTCATCGTACTGCACACTGATGATATTTTTGATGGAATCCGACAGCCCCATCGCGGTGATCAGCAGCGCCGTACAGCCGCAGATGCCCAGCACCATCATAAAGAAACGCTTCTTGTAGCGGAAAATATTGCGCAGACAGACCTTGTGCAGGAATTTGAGGCGATTCCATATAAACGGCACATACTCCAGCAGAATGCGCTTGCCGAGCGCCGGCGACTTCGGTCGGATCAGCTCCGCGGGCACATTCACAAGCTCCGCGTAGCAGCAGTAAATCGTCGTGCCCACACAGCAGAGGATCGCCGCGAGGATGGAGAGCGCGCCCAGCGTACCGTTGACAACGAAGATGAGGTCGGCGAAGTCGTACATCATGCCGTAAGCGGTCCAAATAACGGACGGGAACAGATAGATGCCGCCAAAAAATCCGATCAGACCGCCGATCAGCGAGGCACTGCCCGCGTAGAACATATATTTTCCGAGAATCCGTCCTTTGCCGTAGCCGAGCGCCTTGAGCACACCGATCTGCGTGCGCTGCTCATCGATCATGCGTGTCATCGTAGTCATGCAGACTAGGGCTGCCACGAGGAAGAAGAATACCGGGAACACCCTAGCGATGGAATCTACGATACTGGTATCGTTGTCAAAGCAGACATAGCCGATATTGGTGTCGCGACCGAGGACGTAGGTTTTTGGATTTTCGATGTCGTCCACTTTTTTGCGCGCGTCTTCGATCTCCTCTTCGGCGTCCGCGACTTTTTTCTTTCCATCCTTCAGTTCCTTGCGGCCGTCAGCCAGTTCTTTTTTGGAATTCGCAAGCTCCCTGCGGCCCTTCGCCAGCTTGGCATAGCCGTCGTTCAGCTTGTCTTCTCCGGCATCGATCTTTGTTTTTGCGGCTGTAAGTTTCTTGGAAGCTTCCTCTAGCTGCGCGTCAACCTGTATCTTTGCTTCCTGATATTGCGCAAGAGCTTGATCATAGTACGGGGTGCCCGCGGCGGCATCGATCTGCGCTTTCTGCGCATCGAGCTGCGCATAGGCATCAGCCTTTTGCTTTTCGTAATCTGCAAGCCCTGCCTCATAGTCCTTTTTGGACTGTGCCAGTTCCTTTTTGGAAGCGTCGAGCTTCTTTTGGTTATCGTCCAGTTCTTTCTGCCCGTCACGAATCTTTTTCTCGCCGTCCGCGAGCTCTTTTTCCGCGTCCGCGAGCTCCTGCTTGGCGTCATCGAGCTGCTCCTGTGCCTCGGACAGCTTATCGTTGGCTTCGGTGACGATCTCGTCATATCGGCTGCTTGCGCAGGTTTCCAGGGCGTCCTCCAGCGGTGTTTTCATCGCGTCCGCATTCTTTTTGTACGCGTCGGAATAGATCTTGCCGCCTTCGGCAAGGCAGACATAAATCTCGGTATAAACCTCGCTGTCCCATCCGTCCTCCGGTATATAAAGGTAGGTTGCGACGCTGCCGTTGCCCAAAGAGGTCGAGCCGCGCTCAAAATTCAAGTAGAGCGGAGACTCGCAGATGCCGACCAGTTCGTATGTATCATAGGCGAGCAGGTCTTTCGTATCCTGCTTGTTGTTGTCGGTGATGCGGATTTTTTTGCCGATATCGTCCGCGCTGAAATAGCGCGCGTCACCGACGCATTGATTCGGTTTGTCCGGCAGTTTTCCGGCTTCAAGCGCGGGGGTATTGATATCGGAAAGCAGCGTATGCAGCTTGGCAACCTTTTCGCCGGTCTCTGTGTCAGCCCCACCGTTTTTGTCTGTGAGCAGAAAAAGTGCGTCGGCGGAATAGCTGCCGCGGGCCTTGGCGATACCGTCCAGGGCTTGCATTTTTGTAACATCCTTTTCCTCCAGACCGAGCGTGGACATCAGCTCATAGTCATAGAAATTGTACTGCGCATAGAAGGTGTCGCCCGTCAGAATGAAATCCTCTTTGCAGATTTTGAGCCCGCAAAAGAAGCCGACGCCCAACGCGCAGATCGCCAGGATCGCAATCCAGCGGCTGAAGCTGCCCTTGATTTCGCGCAGCGTGGATTTGGTCATCGCGTTTTTCATAAACCCTGCCGCCTTTCTACCATTCGATGGTTTCGACCGGCACGCGGTGCGCGTTTCGTTCCACTGAGGAAACGGTGCCGTTTTTGACGTGGATGATGCGGTCGGCCATCGGTGCGATCGCGGTATTGTGCGTGATGATCACGACGGTCATACCGGTTTCGTGCGCGGTATCCTGCAGCAGCTTGAGAATCGCCTTGCCGGTATTGTAGTCGAGGGCGCCTGTCGGCTCGTCACAGAGCAGGAGCTTCGGATTCTTGGCGAGTGCGCGCGCGATCGCGACACGCTGCTGCTCGCCGCCGGAGAGCTGCGCCGGGAAATTGCCCATGCGGTCGGCAAGTCCGACCTTGGTCAGCGCCTCTTTGGCGTCCATCGGGTGCTTGCAGATCTGCGCGGCCAGCGAAACGTTCTCAAGCGCGGTCAGGTTCTGAATCAGATTGTAGAACTGAAAAACAAAACCGATCTCGTAGCGTCGGTAGGTCGTCAGCGCGCGGGCATTGTATTTGGAAATCTCCTTGCCATCGAGAAAGACTTTCCCCTCAGAGAGCGTATCCATGCCGCCGAGAATATTCAGCAGTGTGGTCTTGCCCGCACCGGATGGACCGACGATGACGCAGATCTCGCCTTTTTCGATCTCGAACGAGGCATCGCGCAGGGCTTCGATGGTGACTTCGCCCATATGATAGATTTTTTTGACATGTTCAAATTTAACAAAAGGTTCCATGAATGCTCTGTATTCCTTCCTGCGTGGTATATGATAAGACCATTATACATGATTTCTCAGTATTTTAACAGAATAAATCTGTGTTTCCACGCGGAAAATATGATGAAAAAACTGATCATCAGCAGAAACATCACAGCAAAGGTCAGATAATTGACGGTCAGCGGGTCTAAGAGCGCGGCTTCGGCGAGCAGCGGGATGGGAAGCAGTTCCAGGGGTTCCAAAGGCATACCTCCAAAGTCTGATCGTTATCCCGCTCATTATATAATGGCCGCCCTTC
>OGHJ01001514.1_pt1 | contig 24567 bp, 10 predicted proteins | sample 1571351 | NCBI WGS metagenome assembly OGHJ01 (sample SAMEA2582037, study PRJEB24529) | metagenome | biome: Human gut stool | place: China | collected 2011 | reverse complement strand
AATTGTGCTGCGACACCATAATAAAAAAATTCCCCGACGCAGACTTGCCGCCGGTAGGAAAATTTCATTATCACGCAGGCGTGTTTCTTTCGGGTATGGAACGCGTGTATATGATGTGCGGTGACAAAAAGTATAATAATTACATAAAAAAATGGCTGGATTTTTATATTGACAAGGACGGCAATTCGGTCGGTGTAAACGATGAAGAATTTGACGACATTGAGCCGAGCAACCTTGTTATAAGATATTTGGAAAACGGCGAGGAGAGATACAGAAAGCATCTTGAACGTTATGTTCCGCTGCTTTTAAGCTGGAAATGCAACGAACTCGGCGGATTATGGCACAAAATGTGGTTCCCCAATCAAATGTGGCTTGACAGTTTGTATATGGCAGGGCCGCTTGCGGTGAGATACGGCATTATGACCGGCAACAGAGAATATATAAAGCTTATGCACCGCCAGCTTATGCTGATGTGGGAAAATATGCGCGACGGTAAAACGGGACTTTTGTATCACGCGTGGGACCAATCGAAAAAAGCGGAGTGGGTTACAAAAAGCGACGGTTGTTCCGAAGAATTTTGGGGCAGGGCAATAGGCTGGTATTTGGTTGCGGCATGCGATATTTCCGAACTTCTTTCGGACGATGAGCCGCTTAAAAAAGATTTTACCGACAATGCGGTTGCGCTTGCAAAGTCGCTTATAAACTTCCGCGACAAAAAAAGCGGCGCCTGGTATCAGGTTGTGGATAAGGGATACCGTGATGACAACTGGATAGAAACCTCGTGCACCTGTCTGTATATATACGGAATATCAAATCTTGTGCGCCGCGGACTGCTCGGCAAAGAATATGAAGAATATGCCGATAAGGCATACAAGGAAATTATCGAAAACCAAACAGAGATAAAAGACGGGCAGCTGACAGTTAAAAATATTTGTATAGGCACCGGTGTGGGTGATTATGAGTTTTATATAAACAGACCCCGTACTCAAAACGATTTGCACGGCACAGGTGCTTTCACTCTGATGTGCACCGAATATGCCGCTATGAAAAATCGGTAACGGCGGCGGGTATGATTTGAGCGTAATTGGTTAAAAAGGGAGGCTTTATGTTGAAAGGTGCAAAATTTGCTTTGAAAAGATTGCTTGCTGCGGCAATATGTGCCGTATTTATGCTGGAAACTGCGGCATTTGCCGAAGATGAGCTTAAAGTACATTCAAACATGGATTTTTCCGACACGTCTATGATTGGAAAAATGCAGGCGGAGGGATATTATTATGCAAAATCGCCGTGGTATTACGAAAATATGGGCGCGGCTCGCTGGAGCAGCACGACGCTTGCGGATATTGAACCTGCCCAGAAGCTTGAGATAATCGGCGGATTGGGACAAAGGGAAAAAAGCGATAATTCACTTTCGCTTTCCTATTACGGATATACGCATAAATCGGGCAAGAGCATAACACAGGCGGTGAATTACAAAACATCGGTATCAAGCGGAATTCACACGTTTGAGGCGGAGGTATATCTCGGCAAAGATATAAGATTTAAAAGAATATATCTTTCTTACGCTTATGACGGCGGAACGGAAAAAATTCCGATTGAACTTAACGATTACGCAACAAAATTCGGTGATAATGAATTTATAAAAATAAACGGCGAAAACCTTATCGCTGAGGAAAACAAATGGCATACCGCTGCGGTAACATCGGATTTAAACAACGGCAAAGCTGCTTTTTATCTTGACGGAAATCTTGTAAAAGAGTATTCGTTGGGGCGAAAATATACCGAACTTAAAACGGTTACATTTCAAACTCAGACAGATGAGGGATACGGCAGCATAACATCGAATTTTGCGGCTGACAATATTGTTATTTACGGCGGCGGATATATGGGTGCGTCAACCGTCACGGCGGACAGTGCCGATATTATTGTTGACAATTCATCAAATACAATATCGGTTCCGGAGGGAACAACCGGCTCGCGTCTTAAATCCGCGCTTGCCGCCGTCAGCGAAAATTACGGTATTTCGGTAAGCAGTGACGGCACTTTGACAGGCGGCGATTCGGTTACGGTATTCTGCCGAAAAAACAGTAAGCTGCGCCGCGTTTACAGAATATCGGCAAAGACAAACATTATCGTGTCTGAAAATTTTGAAGAAAACAGTGTGCTGGAAAAGTATACCGATATAAATATGTATTATCCGAAAGATAACACCACGGGTACGGGCTGGGATTTTTATAACAACGGTAAATCGCTTACATCTTCCGCAAATACCGACGTTATCGAAAAAACGCAGGTCCTTGCCGAAATGAGCGGAATAGGCGGCAGAAGCGATAAATCGCTTGCGCTTGTTGTCACGGATTATAAATCCGTGTCGGGCGGAGCAAATTCGCCGTATTTTCAGTTATACACTCCCGCCGCTGCGGGCAAAAGCAGGTTCACGTCAAGTTTTGATTTTTATTTGAGCGGAAATGCGAATAAGTGCAGTGTCGGTTTTGTTTACAAAAAGAGCGATGGCAGTGAATTTCCCGTTAATTTTACCGTATCAAGCATAAAAAGCACATTCGGAAACGCTCAGATTAAAGAAAGCGGCGGACCGCTTATTACGAGAGGCGATTGGCACACAATCGCAGCCGATACCGATATTTCGGCAAAAACCGTTACGCTTTATGTTGATTCGAAAGCGGTAAGTACATACAAATTTGCCGACAATGTATCTATCGGCGGTTTGAGCAGAATAAAGTTTGCGCCGGAATACAATTTGTACGAGGTGGGTAAAAACGAAAATTATTCCCACACCGATATTGCAAACGGTGTAACCGCCGCCGACAACATCATTATATATGACGGTGCATATTCGCTGAATTCGGCTTTGACGTCCGCAACGAAAGAGATTGCGGCAGACAGTGGTAAAAATATAATAACCGTTGCCGAGGGAATGAGCGGCGAATATGTTGCTTCAAAGCTTTCGGCATCTGAAAATTTTTCGGTTTCGGTCAGTACAAATGGCACACTTACCGAAAATGATACGGTAAAATCCGTATATACGGACAACGAAAAAATATTCAGAGTTTACAATATAAAATTCGCGCCGCAAAAATATCTTGCGAATTACGATTTTAACGACGCGCTCACCGAGCATAAGTATTTGCTTGCTTCAAATAAAAACGGTGAAAAATACAATTTTCTTACAGGCGAGTGGACATTTTTCGACAGTACATCGGACACTGCGAGAAGCTTTGCAAATGCCGGTATCGGAGCGGCGCAGAATGTAAAGCCAATCGGCGGTCTGGGCGGCAAAAGCTTTGATGACAGAGCGCTTGCGGTAGTTTTCGATAATTATACGAAATCTTCTCAGTCGGAAAAGGCGGCAGCGGTTAACTTTAAAAATGATGAGCTGCAGGATTATGACGGAATTATCACCGCGGAATTTGAACTTTATTTCAGTAAAGCTCACGGCTTGTATGAAGTGGTGTTTGACAGATACGATTCCGTCAAGGCTTCGCATTTTTGCGAAACGATTTTGAAGCTTACCGAAAACGGTGCGGAGTTTATGGGTGCCGAAATTGACATTGGTTCGGCATATAAAAACGAAAAATGGACAAAAACCGCAATATGTCTTGAGCAAAGCACCGGAAAATATACGCTTTACATTGACGGCAAAATGATAGGCGAGCAGATTTCGGGCAAGACAGGCAGCGGAGTTTATGCAATCGAATTTAAAGACTGCCCCGAGAATGCAAACGGGTTGTCGGCGGTATCGGCTATTGACAATGTCAGAATATACACCGGCGGCGCTTTGCCTGCGTTAAAGCTTAATTCAAATTCGGAAAAAATAACGGTTGCGGACGGTGCGAAAAAAATAGTTGCGGCGCGCGGAGAAAGTGTTTCAAAAGAAAATTTAAACTGCGAAAACTGTGCGGATATAAAAATCGACGGAAATACACTTACGGTTTCAAACAATTTGTTTTCCGAAGAATACGAAATCGTAACCGCTGAATCCTCGGCAACTTTTACATCCGACGGTTACATAAAAGACGTTAACAATGCCGATGAATTGACATACAAGGCAAACGCGGCATATATCGGCAGCGGCGGCGGTGCATTGATGATTACCGCGGCATATGACGGCGGCGAACTTGTAAAAACAAATATGAAAAAATATGACGGGCTGAGGCGCGGCGATGAATTTTTCTGCGATATAAATCTGCCGTATGACTTTGACGGCAGCGTAAAAACCTTTATATTTGACGGTTATTCCGGAATATCGCCGCTTTGCGGAGCGCTGACGAGAGAATACAATCCGACGGTCGACATATATATGGCAGGCGATTCGCTTATGCAGACCTATACCGACGAATCGTATCCTCTTGAAGGATGGGGAACTTATTTTGCGCAATGCACAAACGAAAATGCGGTTGTGCACAATGCCGCGCAGAGTGGAGCGACAACGAGAACGTTTCTCAACGATTATTTTGACGGCAGAATTTTAAACAAGCTTGCCGCAAATGACATTGTTATCGTTTCTCTTTGTCACAATGACGAGGGAACGGTGACGGACGGTATTTATACCGATGAAAATCCGCTGAAGATTACTCCCGAAAGATATAAGGCAAATCTTAACGAATTTGCCGAAAAAATTAAAAATGCCGGTGCCGAAGTTGTATTTGTAACCGGACCGAATACGGGACGCAGCTTATATTGTCACACATATCCCGAATATATGAAAGAGGTTGCCAAGTCGCAAAACGCGATGTGCTTTGATTTGTACGAGGCACACAACGGTTATCTTTCCGACGGAAAAACGGTGCCGAAAGATAATACGGCAGAGGTATCGTATGAGCATAAAACCGAAATGTTTTTGTATGCGGTTGCGGAGTCGCCTAATCCCGATACCGGAAAACCGTGGATTACGCAGAATGAACGGTTTAATTCCGCAAGAGGACTTGTTCGGCAGTATAACGCGGATTTAACTCATTTCAACGAATACGGTGCTTATCTTATATCGCAGTTCGTTTCGCGCGGATTTAAACAGAACGGCATAATTGCGGATCTGTTAAAATAATCCGTGCAATTAATTCTGCTTTAAATAAATTGATTTGAGGAGATAAAAATATGAAACTAAAAACATCAAAGGGTCAAATGGTATTTGACATATTTAACAGTATTTTTATTGTTTGCTTGGCGGTTGTAACGTTTTATCCTATGTGGCACGTTCTGGTTGCGTCATTCAGCTCGGGTGACCGCCTTTTGATGCACAACGGATTGCTGCTTTACCCTCTGGGGTTTAATTTTGAATCGTTTGCCGCGGTTTTTAAAAATCCTATGATTACACGCGGATTTTTGAACTCGATATTTATAGTTGTTTTCGGTGTAACGCTTAATATGTTTTTTACATTGCTTTTGGCATACGTTCTTGCCAGAAAAAACGTTATGTGGCAAAAAGCAATAATGATTTTGGTTGTTGTTTCAATGTATTTTTCGGGCGGACTTATCCCCACATACCTTATAGTAAGCCGAACGCTGCATTTGAAAAACACCTACTGGGCACTGCTTTTGCCCACTCTTATAAATACATACAATCTTATAATTCTGCGCACATCGTTTTTGTCGATTCCTGAAAGTTTGCTTGAATCTGCGTATATAGACGGTGCCGGACACTTTACAATGCTGTTTAAAATAGTTGTTCCGCTTTCGCTTCCGGCAATGGCGGTAATGGTGCTTTATTACGCGGTAGGACACTGGAATTCGTGGTTCCAGGCAAATATATACATAAAAGACAGAATAAAATATCCCTTGCAGCTTGTTCTGCGCGAGATACTTATAAACGGCGATACCGCGTCAATGACGCAGGGCGGAGGCGATTCGGGCGATCAGGCACTTTTGAGCGAGTCGGTAAAATATGCCTGCGTTGTTGTTTCCACGGTGCCGATACTTTGCGTATATCCGTTTTTGCAAAAATATTTTGTAAAGGGCGTTATGGTAGGAGCGGTTAAAGGCTGATTTTTTGATGTGTTTGTCTTTGACAAGCCAAATGTGGGAAGAAAATTACATTCTCTTGTTTATCTTAAGAGGGTTTATGGCTATTTGTGCCGCAAACGGCGGCAGAACGGAGGATTTTATGGAAAAAACAGTTGACAGAAATTCATTTTCATACAGAGTAAAAAGAGATTTTCGCAGAAACCGTGTGCTTTATTTGATGGCACTTTTACCGGTGGCATATTATATTATATTTTGCTATTTTCCGATGTACGGTGCGATAATATCGTTTAAAAACTACACGCCGAGCCTTGGAAAACTACAAGCAGAGCCAGCAAAACCAACGAAAGCATCAGGCGGGGCTGAAGCATTTTAAAGACCTTTTTGAGTCGCCGTCGTTCGGAAAAATTTTGCTCAATACTTTAAGAATAAGCGGTGCAACGATAATTTTTTCTTTTCCGACACCGATTATACTGGCGCTTTTGCTGAACGAACTTAAATCGGCAAAATTTGCAAAGGTTGTTCAAAATATCACATATATGCCGCATTTTATATCGCTTGTGGTTGTGTGCGGATTGGTGAGAAGATTTACAATGAACACCGGCTTTGTGGGACAGCTTGTCGGAATATTTACGGGCGAGCCGGTATCGCTGCTCAACTATCCGAAATATTTTGTTCCCGTATATGTTATATCGGGAATATGGCAGGAGGTAGGCTGGAACAGTATTGTTTACCTTGCGGCGCTCACAAGCGTTGACGAGCAGCTTTACGAGGCGGCGCTTATAGACGGAGCAAACCGCTGGAAGCAGACAATACACATTACAATACCGAGCATACTTCCGACGATTGTTATTATGCTTATTCTTAAAATAGGCACCATACTTAATGTCGGATTTGAAAAAATCATACTTTTATACAACGATGCAACTATGCCGGTGGCTGAAGTTATATCGACTTATGTATACAAAAAAGGTCTTATAGAAATGAGCTGGAGTTTTTCCACTGCGGTAGGATTGTTCAACTCGGTGGTTAATTTTATATTTATAATTGCGACAAATATGATAAGCAAAAAACTTAACGGCTACGGTTTGTTTTAATAAACGTGCCGGCTGTTGCCGTGTTTTTGCGGCGGTTATTTTAAATCAGTTTGCAATTTGTCCATATCAATAAGTTTTGTGTCTATTGATACGTTAAAACATTGTATGGTAAAATGTATTTGCAAAACTTTTTCTTATGAAAGGAACAATGAAAAAATGATATTGAATTTGGTTAAAAAATCAAGTGCCGCATTGTTGATTTGCACTGTCTTTTCGTCGTTTTCGGCAAATGCGCAGATTTCGGAAATCAACTGTGCATATGATGATTCTCACCGCTCGGTATCAATCAGCGCAAAAGGCGGTCTTAACGAAAGCCTGAGCATTGCCGTTTTGCCTTGCGGACTTACACTCGATGAGGATTTGATAAACAGTGGTGCGGCAATTATAAGAAGTATGCCGATAAAATCGTACGAATTGTCCGAAAAATTTTCTTTGCCGCTTAAATGGCGCGCGGGGCATTACACAATCGAAGCCGGCGGAAAAAAGCACTGCATGCTCATAAGCGGCGGTCTGACGGATAATATGCTTGCGAACTTGACGGCAAAGGAAGATATTCTTTCGCTGCTCAGCGCTGCCAACGGCTTTGACAAACCTGCCGAAATAATTGACGGCGCGGCAGATATAATGTCGGAAAATATAAGAAAATATGATGTTAACGGATTTTTAAAACAATATATGATTTCCGAGGGAATTGTGTTGTATCGAAACAAATTGCTCACGGTAAATGAATTTTTGGAAAATTACGCGCTTTATCTTGACGGAGAGCCGGAACAATCGGAACTTGAAACATTTTCGGAGTTTTTGGCAATCTACAAAGGCTCGCCCGAGAATGTTATTGCGGAATGCAGTGCACTTGCGAAAATCGCCGACGGAAGCTTGGAGAATTTGCAGTTGTCGGTGCTTAAATACGTTGAGGACAATAATTTAAGTTACGGCGATTACAAGCTGCTTAACGATTATTATTCAAGAGAAATGTGGAATTCGGTTTATGGCGGCAGGAAAAAATATACTTCGCTTTCAAACTTGTATAACGGATTTATAAGCGAATGTGAAAAGAAGTATTCGGAGCAGAACGGTCAAAGCATAGGCGGCGGTTCTTCGTCGTCGGGAAAAGGCTCGGGCGGCGGCTGGGCGGCAAATCCTTCGATTTCGCCGGACGGCAAAAATACCGCGGAAACAAAGTTTTCGGACTTAATCGGTCATTGGGCTGATGAAGCGGTGCTGTATTTGAATGAAAAAGGCATTGTAAACGGCGTCGGAAACGGTTATTTTCTGCCCGATGAAAACGTGACGCGTGCGGAATTTGCGGCAATGCTTGTTAAACTCGGCAAAATAGACGAAAAAAATGTACTGATATTTTCGGATGTTTCCGAAAATGACTGGTTCGGCGGTGTTGTCGGCGCGGCATATTCGGCTGAAATTATAAAAGGCGACGGAACTTTGTTTTTCCCGAACAGAAATATTACGCGTGAAGATATTTGCGTTATGCTGGAGCGTTTGTTAAATTATCTCGGCACAGAAACCGATGCCGAACAGGCAGTTTTCGGCGACAATGACGAAATATCGGAATACGCACGCGGCGCGGTGTCAAAAATGGCAGCGGCGGGTATAACGGTTGGGTACGAAAATATGTTTCGTCCAAGGGCTTCCGCTACACGCGCAGAGGCTGCAATGATGGTATACAGAGCGTATAAACTGTTGAAAGGATGAAAACCCGTATGAAAAAATTGCATATAGTAACTGCGGTGCTTACGGCTGCTGCGATTTTGACATCTGCCGCATTTGCACAAGCACCCATCGGTGTCGGTGAAACCGCCTCCGCCGTCGTGTCGCGCGGATTTGGCGAAAAGAATTATGAAAGTGAAGAAAAAATTTTAATAGATACGCTTTTGGGTGAAGAAGCGGCTTCGGACAACCTGACGCGCGGCAGATTTGTGTATCTTATGGTTCGTCTTGCCCGTGCCGGAGAGGGCGATATAAACGCGCTTTTATACAGTGATGTAAAGGCTGATTACAAATACGCAAAAGAAATAGCGGCGGCATTGTCGCAAAATTGGATAAGCGCAGGCGAAACCTTTGAACCCGAGCGTCTTATAACGCCTTACGAAGCGTTAAAGATTGCAGTCTGCATAAGCGGCAGAGAATACCGCGCAGTGCAGAAAGGCGGCTGGCCCGACGGGTATCTTGCGGCGGCATATGAAGCGGGAATTGCCAAAAACGCCGACCTTTCGGGCGACACTCTCGGTGCGGATATGTTTTACGGTATGGCGTTTGATATGCTTAATACCAAAGTGCCGTATGTGACAAATTACGGCGGTCAGAGCGCAAATTATAAAATTTCGGACGAAACTATGCTTGAGAATACTTACGGCATCTACAGTGCCGAGGGAATTATAACCGAAACGACATATAATTCTTACGATGTCAATCACATCATACAAGATGACAAGTCGAAAAGAACGATAGGCATAAACGGAACTTCTATGTATTATGACGAGTTGTCCGAAGAATATCTCGGACTTAACGCAAAGGTCTATTATAAGGAAAAATCGTCAAAGCTTAAGGCAATTTGCGTTTGTCCGTGCTATAACGATGAGTTCACAATAATGTGCAGCGAGCTCAGCTTAAATTCGGACGGATACCCCGAATACACAGTCGGAAGCAGACAAAAGGTGCTTAAGACGTCGGACGGATTTCTTACGGTATACAACGGCAGAGTTTGCGCTGCGGATTCAAGCGTGTACGGCAAAACCGGTGCGGTGGCGCGTTTTGTGGATAACAACGGCGACGGAATTTATGAAATTGTTTACATTGACGCTGCGCGGTATTTGAATGTTCAATCGTTTGACAGTGACAGAAAAATAATTATTGATACCGAAAGCGCGGACAATAATGTGTATTTTGACGAGTCGCATATACGAAAATTTGTAAAGATGTCCGACGGAAAGAACGCGGATTTCGGCAGCATATCAAACGAAGTCCTTGCAATATGGCAGTCGAAGGACAATAAGCTTTTGAGTATTGCAATATGCGATAAAACGGTAGGCGGCAAGATTGACGCCGTTGAAAATGATGACGGTGACACAAAATATTACATAAACGGCACCGAGTACAGAATAAGCGATTATATAAATTCTTACGGCGATAAAATATCGCTCGGCAGTGACGCGTCATACAAATTGGGAGTGTACGGAGAGCTTGCGGCGGTGAATTCGCTTGCCGACAAGTGGGTTTACGCTTACCTTATCGAACGCGAGTATGACGACGGACGAAAGAATAATTTCCGCATAAAGTTGTTTAACGAAAACGGTATTTTTGAAACGCTCGATTTGGCGGACAAGGTTCAGCTTGATGACGAGAGCGGCAAGAAAAGCAAAAAAGAGGTTTTTGAATCCGGCAGACTGACGCCGCAGTTTATAAAATACAGCCGCAATGCCTTGGGAGAGGTGAAAGCTATAGATTTTTCAAGCGATTACAACGGCGGAAGCGTTACCGATGAGTCGCTTGTGTGTTATTGGAAAAATTTATCTCTTCAATACAAAAACACCTCAAAATCGCTCATTCCGCAAAATCTTGCGGTTGGGGGCGCAAAGATATTTCTTATTCCCGATGATTTGGATGACGAAGAAAAGTTTGAAGCGGGCGACGAAAACATTTTGTGCTCCGGAAAAACCTATAACATCAGCGGTGTTTTTGATGTGGACGAATACAAAAGATGCGGAGCGCTTGTGATAAAATCGGTTGATTCGACAAATCTTCTCCGCAGCAACAGTTATATTATAGAAAAAATATCGAGCACAGTAAACGAAAAAGGCGATTTCGGAAGAATGTTATATTGCTGGAGCAACGGTAAATACGAGAATTTGTTTTTATCGGATGACGTAACGGTTAAAAAGGATAGCGGAAACGCACTTTGCGGCGGCGATATTATCCGCACCGTATTAAAAAACGGAAACGAGATTGCGTATATCGCGGTTGACGTGGATAACAGCGGCGATATGCCTCGTTCTAATACCGGCAGCGGCGGCAGCAGCTTAAATTCACCCGACAGTAACCCGGGATATTTGGCAGGTTTGGTGTACGGAACCGACAAGAACACCGTAAGCCTTGTAGCCGACGGGGGAGATCCCGAAAACATTGCGGACAGGCAAGCACTTTATGCAAGCAGCGAATACATTGTAAGATATAACAAAAACACAAAGCTTGCATCATCGGTTAAACTGCCGAAGCTTTGCGGTTACAACAAATACGGCGGCAAAGCCGATTATGCGGTTATGGTGATGAACGGTTACAGGTGTGTAGCGATTATAGCTTATGAAAGGGATTAGAATTATGAGAAAATTTATTTCGGTTATCTTATGTTTTGTGTTTTTTATACCTGCTTTTCCGGTGTGTTTTGCCGAAACCGATTATCTTATAAACGAAACTTTTGATAATTATGCAACAAACACATCTCCGAATATATTTGTAAGCAGCGGAACGGGCTCTGTACGCATAAACAAAGAGAGCGGACACAACAACAAAACGCTGATTATTAAGGATACGTTAAAGCTGAAAAAGGATTTTGAAAGACAGGCGGAAAAGCAGTTTGTAATATCCTTTGAAACAAGAAATACGTCGGGCAATTCGGATTTTACCTTCGGCACATATAACTTAAAAGGAACCGAAACGCAGCGGTTTTCAGTAAAATCCGGTTCGGTTATTTCCGCAAAAGGAAACAAAGTGCTTGCAAAACTTTCGCAGAAAGATTATACCAAAATCACCGTGCTTATGGATTTTGAGTACGGAATATACAATCTTTATGCCGACGGAAAGTGTATTTGGCACGATACCGAGGCAGGCTTTGAAATTCCGAGCGGCATATATATATCCAATACCGGCGGACAGACAGAAATTGACAATCTTTATTCGTATAACGGAAATTCGGTTAATCAAGAAATAAAAAGCCGCGGTTACACCGAAGATGGAGTGGAGTACATAGATATAAACGACGATGTGGGCGGATTTTTGTATTTTCACAGTGCTCAGCTTAACACAATAACCGGAAAATACAACAAAACCACATTTACACCGAACGGCAATACATACAGTGCGCCGCTGGTTGAAAACTGGAAAGACCCTGCGCGCAAGACGGAAATTGTGCTCAGCAAGATTGTGCGCGACAGTATTTATATGGACGTTTTGGCGGACAAGGATACTTTATACAATTCTACAAGACGGTACAGATATTTTATCATTGACGGCGATTTTAAACGCACCGATATGTCTGCGGCAGCGGCACTGACGCTGCGCGATTTCGCAACAGGCGTCGATGTTGTCCTTTGGAAAACTTCTTCCAACGGCAGCCTTATTATGTGCGACGGAAAAACCGTTTTGGGTGTGTTCTGCACAGACGAATACGTCAACATAAAATGTGCGGTAAATCTTGAAACAAAGTCAGCCGAATTGTATATAAACAACGAACTTAAGTTTGACAATATAACGCTGAACGAAAACCTCGGCCGTATAAACGATTTCAGAATCGGTATGGCATCTCAGGACGCGCGCGGCGACCTTGCATTTGACAATCTTAAAATCGCAGGACTTGAAAATCCGTATAAATTCGGCGAGTCAAACAGAACGTCAATCTTTTACGACGAAGCGCCGGTTGCGGAATTTATGTCCGACAAAATAGGTTTTCACTATTGGGCGCAGAACGTAACGGTGAACAATGTAAAACATTCCGTTAAGCTTGAATATGAAAACGATAAGCTTTATGCCGACGGAAAGGATATTTCAAAAATTTTGAAATGGAATGTCGGCGAGGGCAGAATTGCCGTAAAAGAATACGCGGCAGGCATAGGCAAAAGCGTTTACGATGACGGCAACGGTATGATAATTATATCGGACAAACCGCTTGAATTTAACGATGACAACAAGTGGTTTGTGCTGAGAGAATATAACAACGGAAGAATAGAATATCCCGGAACCATTGAGGTTTTAAATGATTATCTTTTCTTTGAAAGACCGTCCAAGGATACGGTAAGTGCCGATTACGCAAAAAATGCAAACGGCGCTCATCCGCGGGTATACGGAACAAAGGCGGATTTTGACCGTGTTCGTTCGCTTAGGGGTACGGATGAATATTTTGATCACGTATACAATAAACTCATCGCCGCGGCTGACGAAATTGTAAATGCGCCCGATAACAATATACAGTATGTTTTTGAGGGCTACCGTATGTATAATCAGGGCGATAAGCTGGACGATTATATGACAAAGCTCGGATTTGCGTATCAAATGACGGGCGACAGAAAATATGTTGACCGCGCTTGGAAAGAATTTGAAATTTTATTCACATTCCCCGATATAAACCCTGCACATATTATAGATACCGGTATGATACAAATCGGAATATCGGTAGGATATGACTGGATGTATGATGCCTGGACGGACGAGCAGCGCAGACAGATAGAAGAATTTGAGATGACAAAAGGTCTTGGCGTAATGAGCGGTATATATTACGGCGATTTCAACTATCAGGCATTTGTTTCCGCAAAGTGGGTGAGCAACTACAATGCGTTTGTAAATGCCGGAAATATAGTTGCGTCGCTCGCGTTTATGGATGTTGACCCCGAATTTTGCTCCGAAACGCTTTCAAAGGCAATCCGCAGCACGGAATATACGCTCAAAGGCTTTGTGCCGGACGGCGCCTGGTGCGAAGGTCCGAACTATTGGGGACTTACAACAAGGTTTCTTACCGATATTTTCACTACGCTTGAAGCGTCGTGCGGAACGGAATACGGGCTTACGAAATATCAGGGACTGTCAAAAACGGTTGATTTCTTTACCGCGATAAGCTCGTACGGCGGATATAACAACTACCACGACTCTTATCAGACTCTTACGCGCAGCTTTTTCTCGTATGCTTATTTTGCAAAGCGTTTTGACAATGCGCTGCTTTATTTGCCGAGAAAAACCGATACCGTTGAAAATCCTGGGGCATATCTCGGAAGAACGGGACACGCGGCATACAACCCGATAGAACTTCTTTGTTATACAGATGATATGAAAAACACTTCGCTCGATAAGCTTGATACGCTTCCCAAAGCAAATTATTTCAGAGGTGTTGATATTTTCTCGTTCAGGGACAGTTATTACAAGAATGACGGATTGTTTTTCTCGGCGCATGCAGGTGCGGTAACGGCATATCATTCGCACAACGACGCCGGAACGTTTGTGTTTGACCACCTCGGCGAGAGATGGGCTATGGATTTGGGTCAGCAAACATACAACGTCGTTAAGGACAGCGAAGCATACCGCAAACGTACAGAGGGACACAATACGCTTACCATAAACAACCATTCGGGATTTAACCAAACCGCAAATACATTTGCGCCGATAGTAAGGTTTGAGGGCAATGACGCAAGCGGAATTGCCGTTACGGATATGTCTGCAATTTATCCCGACGCGAATAAGGCACTTCGCGGATATATGATTTCGGACAACTATCAAAGCGTGACGATACGCGACGAGCTTGAACTTTCAAAATCGTCGAGTGTATACTGGTTTATGCACACGCAGGCGGATATGTATTTGGACGGAAACACTGTATATATGACAAAAAACGGAAAGCATATGACCGCGGAGGTATATGTGGACGGCTCGGGTGTAAAGGATTATACGGTCAGCATTGCGGAAGCCGAACCGCTTGAAAATTCACCAAATCCGGCAGGTCAGGATTCAAACAAAGGAACAAAGAAAATTTCCGTCAACGTTATCGGAGAGGGAAAGGTAAATATAACGGTGAAAATGTCGCCTACGGGAAGCCGTGCCGAAACGGTGCCGATAAGTACAATTCCGATAAGCGAGTGGAAGCTTGAAGAAAAAACCGAGCAGGATATGACGGCACATACCATTCCGGTAACGTTTTATGCGGACGGTGTGGAAATAAGCCCGAATGACGACATAATGATTAAAACGGCGGACGGACTTCCGAAAATAACCGCCGTGCCTCACTCGGAAAATATAACGGTTTCGGTAAAAGAGGCGAAAATTCCCTCCGATACTACGTTTATCACACTTACAGACAATAATCTCGGCATAAGAAATGTGTATACTTTTTCTTATTACAACGAATATGTGAGGGGTCTTGACACCAAATACAAGGTAATTAATGTTGACAATTATTCGGTATCGGTTGAATCCGAGCCGGCAAACCCCGGAATACACATTATGGATAATGATTTTGAATCGCGCTGGACGTCTGTTGTAAAAGGCGAATACGCTTTGTTTGACCTCGGCAGCGAACAGGAAATTGACGCTTTGGCAGTTGCATTCTGGAAAGGTGCAATCCGAAATTATCATTATTCGGTGTTTGTTTCTTCGGACGGAGTAAATTATGAACAGGTTACCGCCGGCAAGAGCGATATGGCTAACGGCGAAAACTACAATATTATAAATTTCGCTCCCGTAAAGGCGAGATATGTAAAATTTGTGGGAGACGGATTCACCGGAACGCCGAGCGGAAACAATACAAATATATTGGAACTGCGTATTTTAAAAACAGAATAGGAGGATAAGGAATTGAAAAAAACAATATTTTTAATTTTGGCTGTCATTTCGTTTTGCTGCATAACCGCAGCTGCCTCCGAGGATGTTCAAAGGGTGTATGAACAACCGTTTTCTGCAATGACCGATTCTGTTTCTATGCCTAAGGACGAAAATGCCGTTTACGGTTTTGTAAACAAAAACGACAACAAGGTTTTTAAAAAGTCGTCGGGAGTATTCGGAAAAAACTCGGAGGATATAAGCGTAAACTTATATGCAACCGGCAGAGATACAAGCTATTTTTATCTTAACACAAGCCTTACTTCCGAGGCGGTAAAGACAGACGAAAACGGCAAATCAGTATTGTCTTTCGGATTTTCGGTTGACGAAAACGCAAATTACATTGCCTTGTCCGGCGAAGTTTATACTTCGCCGTGGGACGGCATTTACAATGCCGACGGATTTGACGCGTCAAAGACTTACTACGATTCGCGCGGAAAATGTATGCCGAATGACGTCGGGTATCTTGCGATTTACCAAAACAAGATTACGGTTTTTAAGGATACATATACCTTTGAAGCGCCGCTTGCGGCAAACGAATGGCACAAAATGACGCTTATTATTGGCGCGGACAACACATATTCAGCTTATGTTGACGAAATGCCGATTGCGGAAAACGAAACGATAAAGAGTTTTGACGTAAGGTATGAGTATTACAATACCAACGATCAGAAAAAACAGATAATCGTTAAAAACGAAACGACATTCAGAGGTTTTAAGCAGCTTTGGCTCGGATATTATGCCAAAAGCGGAGTTGAGTCTAACGTATGGTTTGATGATTTGCGTATTGACAATACCGATGTTTCCGCGTCATATCTTCCGCTTACGGAGCCGGAATTTAATCACAGCAGCGCCGTTGTGAATAAATATTTGCAGGATTTCAGCTTTGCTTCGGAGGGAATTTATCTTCCGCCCAATTTGACGGTTTCTGAGTTTCTTGACGGATTGACCGTCGGCGGAACGGACAGATACAGTGTTGCGGCTGCGAACGGCGAAGAAGTTTCGGGAGATTCGCTTGCTTTCGGAAAATACCTTTTTGTGTATAACGGCACAAGCTGCAATATCATATCGCTTTTAAAAGACCCCGATTACCGCGAGCCCGAAAAGCCCTCGATTTATGTTGAAGGATATGACGACGAGTTTATTTCGCTTGAATATTCGGAGGATTTGTATTTGACGATTATCACCGAGCATAAAGAAGCCGAAATCGAAAGTGTTAAACTTATTGTGGACGATTCGGCGCCGATTGATATTTCGGAAAATTACAGATTTGATATATCCAAACTGGGAATAGGCGAATTTTACATAACGGTAATTGCCGAAAATGCTGACGGTATGACGGCAGAAAAGACTTTTACGCTGAAATTGTACGGTCAGACATTTGAGGGTCTTTGGAAAGAGGAGTTTAACAACTACACAACAACTTCATCGAGAAGTGATTATCACGGAATATTTGTCGTACGCAGTACGGGTGCAAATGAGCAGAAAGAAGAATATTTCGGTGTTGTAAATAACGGTGACGAATACGGCGACAGTGTTGTTATCGGCATAGATAAGGACAGCCGAAACGGCGGTGCGCGCGCAAATGTATACCTCGATATACCAATTGACGGCGAACAATGCAGTGCGCTTGTTGAACTGGACGCAAAATTTTCGGAAAAAGGCAACGGCGGAAGATATTTCAGCATCAGCCTGAAAGATTCTACCGGCGGCACAAAATCCGAATACGAAGTTGCCTTTAAAAGCACAATCCAACTCGGTTCCGGCATTGCGTATAATGCCGATACGTGGTATCACATAGCGCTTAAAGCCGATATTGAGGCAGGAAAGTGCAATGTAACCGTTACAGATAAAGAAACAAACGAAACGATTGCGAACGAAACGATTGCAATCGACAAGCTCACTCAGCTTGACCACGTGCGCTTTTATGCGCGCAGAGAAAAGGACGTTTCGGCGGATTCATATACCTCGGCTTATGTTGCGCTCGATAATGTATCCGTTTCGTCGGGTGCGAATATTCCGAGCATCGTATCGGTATCGGAGGTTATGTATAATTCAAAGAATATAACCTTTACCGTTTCGGATAAGCTTTCCGAGGAAAGCGTTACTTCGGAAAATATCCGCATTGTCGGCAGCGAGGGCGAATTTGAGGTTGCAGGCGTTGCGTATGACAAAAATTCGGACGAAATAACCGTCACAATTTCGGGAAATATGCGTTCTTTGTCGGAATACCGCGTAATACTTATGCCGAATATTAAAGTTGAGTCGGGCATAAGGCTTAACACCGAGGTTTCAAGAACCTTTACAACGGGCAGAAAACCGCTTGAAACAGGTGCGCCGCGGTATGTCGGCGGAAGTGTTGCGGTAGATGCGGACAATAACGGTAATGCGCGCGGATTTGTCATTGCGGCAACCGTGTTTGACGGAACGGAAATTGTAAAGTCGTATGCCAACGAATGTTACATCTCGGAGAACGAGAAAAAAGAATTTAATATGACTGTTTTGCCGCTCGGCGAAAATCAGCATATAGAGATGTATGTGTGGGATTCTCTGACCGATAAAAATTTGCTTATTTATGATGTTGCCGTTCATTAAAAGGGGTGAATGTGTGAAAATGTCAGGAAAAACGGCAAAATCCGCATTTTTGATTTTGACGGCGGCAGCGTTAAGCTTTACCGCTGCGGTTGGCGGGTGCAAATGTGTTTCGGCAGACGCTGAATATCACACGGCTGCCGAGGAGAATACCGCATACGGCTTTAATACAGTAAATTTTGAAAACCGCGAATATGCAATCGAGAGTGTTGAAACCGCGTCGGGCGGCGAGCTTGACTACGACACATTTTACGGCGGAACTGTAATCGGCGCGGTGATAAACAAATACAAAAATTCGGTCAGCCCCATAACCGTCGCGGCGGCGGTGTACGATTATTCGGGAAATATGCTTGATGTTCGTGCCGAAACGTTCAAACCGCGCTCCGATGTTTACGGCAGTGAAAAATTTGTATTTGAAAAAGGACTTTATATTCCGTCCGACAAAGGAGAATGTTATGTAAAGGTATTTGTGTTCGACTCTGCCGAAAATCTTACACCTTTGGCGGAGTGCAAAAAGATAACCGTTACACCGCCCGAAAAAACGCTTCATATAGATGACGATGTCGGCGGTTTTGCATTTTTTATCAGCGGTCAGTACAATACCGAAATAAATAAGTACAATTACGTCAGTTTTGAAAAAAACGGCAATATATGCGACGTGCCTATTTACGATGATTATAAAAGCATCGGCAAAAAAAGCAGCGTTCAAATGAAAAAAATAACAAATTCGGCGGTTTTTACAGACGTTTCAACACACAAAAAGGCTCTTTATTCGTCCGAGAAAAAATATAATTATTATCTTGTTTCCGGAACGCTGAAAAGAGATAAGGCAGGCGACGAAATATATTTTCCTATGCTTCGCGATTATGCCGATAAAAAAGATTGCGCTCTTATTTGCATTTTGTCGGACGGCAGTCTTAAAACCTGCGACGGAAAGATTTTATCCGATTTTGCACCGCTCGGCGAGAATGTCAGCTTTGAACTCGGAATAGACCTTGCAGGCAGAAACGCGGTTTTGTACCGAAACGGCGAGGCTGTTATCGGAAAAATCAAAATTCCCGATTCGTTCAGCCGTATCGACGCTTTTCGGTTCGGAATAAACTACGGCAGTGGCAGGGGAGATTTATGGTTTGACGATTTAAAGGTTGAGGGATTGGAAAAAGAGTACAATCCGAGCGGAGGTTATCTCACAAGCGTTTTTTACGATGACGCCGCGGTGAAAAAATATCTTTCCGATAAAATTGCCTTTAATTCGTATGCTGATATTGTTTTGTACGGCGATACGCGGTATGCGGCGGATATATATGAAGAAAACAACGAATTTTATATAGAATCGCCCGCTGCCGAAAATATTTTGGGTTGGAGGACGGACGGCGAATATATTGCGGTCGGCGATTATGCGCATAAAATCGGGCTTAATGTTTATAACGACGAAAACGGAATGATGCTGCTTTCCGAAAAACCGACAGGCTTCGGCAAAGATGAGGTAAAATGGCTTTCGCAGAAGAAATATGACGGGATAAAGAGGGAGAATCCTTCGTTTTACGAAGCGGTCAGCGATTACGTTTTCTTTGAGCGTCCCGAGCCTTGCGAATTAAAAAATATGTATTCGTCATTGTCGGCAAATGTTCACCCGAAGGTTATAGCGACAAAGAAAGATTTTGAACGTATAAAGAAAATGATTAATGACGGTGATGATGCTTACTTTCTAAACGCGGCGGACGTACTTTTGAAACGTGCGGAAAAGCTTTTAAGCGACGAAACGGTTGTGTCGTACACATATCAGGGATACCGTATGTATAACGAAGCGTGGAAGTTTCGTGACCGTATGTATACTCTGGGTTTTGCGTACAACATTACCGGCAATGAAGAATATGCAAAAAGAGCGTGGCGCGAATTTGAGGCGATATTTGAATTTCCCGACTTAAATCCTGCGCACATTATAGATTCGGGAATGTTTTTGAGCGGTATTGCCGTAGGGTATGACTGGATGTATAACGCTTATACCGACGAGCAGCTGAAAAGCATAGAAAATTTTGCGTTTGAAAAATGTATTCTGCCGATAAGCGGTATGTATTACGGTGATTTTGATTATCGCGATTGGATGTGTTTAAAATGGGTAAGCAACTTTAACACGTTTATAAATTCGGGAATGATAAATGCCGCGGCGGCTTTTGCAGACTGCGACCCCGACACATGCACCGAAATTATTTCGCTTGCGCTGCGCAGCTTGGAATACACAATGAAAGGCTTTGCGCCCGACGGTGTGTGGGGCGAGGGGTTAAACTACTGGAAAATAACCTGCGGACTGCTTGCCGATACGTTCGGCACTTTGGAGAGTGTTTTTAAAACAGATTTCGGTATTTCAAATTATTCGGGTTTTGCCGAAACTGTGGATTTCGCGCTGGCGGCGTCATCATACGGCGGATTTAACAATTTTCACGATATGGTTGCCGTGCGGCAGCGAACCGACGGAGTGTTTGCCTATCTTGCAAAACGGTTTGAACGTCCCGAGCTTTATGCTTTGCGCAAGGAGGAAATGAGCGGCAACAGAGTAATATCCAACACGGTGGGTGACAGTAATTTTTATTGCACCGAGCTTCTTAACTACACAATGCCGCTTGCAAATGCCAAGCTTTCGGATTTGGATATTTTGCCGAACGGAAGTTATCTGCGCGGAACCGAGCTTATTACATTCCGCAGCAGTTATTATAAAAAAGACGGTTTGTATATTTCGGCGCACGCGGGAAATGTGAGCGGTTATCACACGCATAACGACGCAGGAACGTTTGTTTTTGACCACTTGGGCGAGAGATGGGCGCTTGATATAGGTCAGCAAACATATAACACCGTAAAGGACGTTGAGGCATACCGCAAGCGCACCGAGGGACACAACACGCTTACGGTAAACAACACCGAAAATTTTAATCAGCTTGAAAATACATTTTCCGATGTCACAAGGTTTGAATACAACGAAAACGGCGGCATTGCGGTGATGAATATGTCTGATTTATACGAGGACGCGTCCAAGGTTATCCGCGGTTTTTGGGTGTCGGACAACTTTGAAACACTTACGGTGCGCGATGAAATCGAGCTTGACAAAGACTCGGAGGTGTATTGGTTTATGCATACCGATGCTGAAATTGCAGTCAACGGCAACACGGCATTTCTTACAAAAAACGGCAAAAAAATGAATGTATTTGTAAATGTTGACGGCGGCGGTCTTGAAAAATACGAAGTGAGCGCTATGGACGCGGTTCCGCTGCCCAATTCGCCGCAGCCCGAAAAACAAGATTCAAACGACGGTATCCGCAAACTTGCGATAAGGGTTTGCGGAAACGGAAAAATTAATATATCTGTTCGCTTTGTTCCCGACGGTATCATTACGGATAATCTGTACGGGCTTGACAAAGAAATAAGCGAATGGACTCTTTCAAATTAAATATCGGCATAAAAATGCCTGATATATATTATTTAAAAGTAATAAGGAGGAACAGAGTTATGAAAATGTTCAAAAAGGGGATTTCGGTGCTTACGGCACTGGTGTTGGTTTTTGCTATGTTTGCCGGAACGGCTTATGCGGCGGATTACCGTTTTGCAACAGAGCTTGTGAATGAGAATTTTAAGGATTTTGTTTTTACCGATAAGAATACAAGCACCAAAGACGGAGTGTATTATGCTAACAGTTATACCGATAGGGGGAGCATAATAAAATCAGAGGGTGATTTTAAAGATACATCAAATAACTGTTTGAAATATACTGCAACAAAAACGTGGAATGATTATTATGTTTCGATTTCACGTCAGGGAAGCGGAAGCAAACCCGAATGGAAGTCCGGAAACGGCTCACAGGTTTTGAGCTTCAGATTTGCTTATGTTCAAAATGGCACAAACGAATTGGCGAGAATAAATCTTAACGGAAATATGTATTATGCCAAAGACGGTGTAGATCAGGAAAAGTCAGCAACATATAAATGGAACGATGATACGCAGAGCCGCTTTTTAAGCTTTAAGAGAACACTTATTGAAGCTTTCGGAGAAACATTTACAAGTTCAAATACAACAGGCTTCTGGTTTAATATAGAGCCGCAAAATTGGTATACCGTAACTTTAATACTTAACGGAGATAATACATATACGCTTAAGATATACAATAACAGTACGAACTCGGAGATGATTCCGGCGAAAAACAGAACGATGAAATATATGAGTGTTAAAGATTATAACGTTAGCCCGAGCCAATTATATAAAAATGTCGAATTCAGAGGAATTTCGCGATTGGATATTGCTCACCAGGGAAGTGCAGCGGGCGATACTTTATACATAGATGATGTTCAGCTTTACAAAAGCGAAGCCAAAAACTATGTTATAAACAACGTAAAAGCCGCAGGCACGGTTGTAACAACGTTTGCAGGTGCAAAGGGCAAAACAATAACCGCCGTTAATATTGACAAATACAATTATTCCGCCGACAATACGGTTATTGCCGCTCTTTATGATTCGGAGGGCAATATGAAAGATGTATGCACTGCCAAAAATACGTTAGACCAATTCTCGAACGGCGATGTGCTGCTTGACGGCGGATTGGAAATTCCGGCGGACGCGGACGGATATGTAAAAGTTATGATATTTGATAATATGACTTCGTTAACACCGCTTTGCACGGCATATAAGCTTGAGTAATCAAAACACGGTTCATTGACACAACCTCCTGTTTTATATGATAAACAGGAGGTTTGGTTATACAATATCGGTAATGAATGGAGATTTTATGAAAAATATCAAAAAAATATTACACACCTTTACCGCGGCGGTTATGGCGGTAAGCACGCTTGCGTTTTCGGCGGTATGCACCGCGCAGGGCGCAGAACAATCCGCACAGGCTGATGTTTTATACGCGGAATCCTTTGCGGATTCAAATATTAAATCGGGATATGTCCTTGCCAATGACGGTTATTACCAAAAGGGTTTTGTCGGCGGAAAGGGCGGAAAAGCGGCTTCGGATATATCGCTTAATTTCAAACGGCCCGAAACGGAATCAACGTCATCTTTCGGCGGAAACAATATTTACACATATTTTCTTGCTCCGACAAACGCGCAGTATATAAAATACGAGCTTAATTTTATGCCGAATGACGTAAATTTTAAAGAAATAAAATTTGCAACTCAAGGTCATACCTCCATATCGCCGTCCGTCAGATGTTCCGACTCGGGAAACGGAACTGCTTATGCGCTCGAACGTTATAAATGGAACAAAATTGTATTTATTGTAAAAAACAATACTCTGCCGGTTGATAACACCAAAAATGAAATGTCGTTTTCGGTTGACCTTTTTGTAAACGGAAAAGAAATATGCAAAAATGCGGCATATACCGGTAAAAAGAACGGAAATTTGCCGACCTCCGAAAAAACCGCAATAAGGTTTGCAATTTACGCTTCGGACGAAAAGCTTTCAAACGGAAATATACTTTACAAGACGCTCGATACCTACATTGATGATGTGAAAATATCCGCATATGAAAATTATCCGAACATCGACCCAATGCCGTATCTTGTAACCGACGGCAAAAAAATGTCGGTTTTGGGAAATGTTTTAAACGTTTACGAGCCGACCGACGCAGGCAACCTTAAATGCAGCAGCGGTGCGAATATTGCGGTTTTTGATACTCCCACTTACGATTACCGCGTTGTAGGCGGCAGCAAACTCAGCAGCGGAAATTTGGTTGTTTTAAGTGATGAAAACGGCAATATGACTTATTACACCGTTAAAACCGATTTGCGCAACGATGCGTCGCTTTCGTACGAGAACGGAAAGCTGACCGCGAGTGCGAATATCAGAAACGCTATGCTCGTTCTTGCGCTTTATGACGAAAAAGGCAATCTTGTAAATACGGGAATTTCAAAAACAAACGGCAAAACGTCGGTAACGCTCGGTGGTGAGTTTTCGCTGGCAAAGGCTATGGTTATGGGATATAATCTTGCGCCGATGTGCGAAGTGAAAACATATGTTTCACGTCCGAGCGTTGCGTGCTGGGGCGACAGTATAACATACGGTCAGGGAAGCGGCGATGTTAACAAATATTCATATCCGGCGGTTCTTAAAGATTTAAGCGGACTCAATGTCATCAATATGGGAGTGGGCGGCGAAACAAACACAACCATTGCGGCGCGCCAAGGCGGATATTCCATAAAGCTTGACGAGGATTTTGTTATACCGCAGGATACCGTGCCGATTGAAATAAAATTTTCCGCATACGATAAAAACGGAAATTATGCCGGGGTTGTAACTCCCAGAAGCACCACGCTCGGCGGC
>OGHJ01001510.1_pt1 | contig 24594 bp, 25 predicted proteins | sample 1571351 | NCBI WGS metagenome assembly OGHJ01 (sample SAMEA2582037, study PRJEB24529) | metagenome | biome: Human gut stool | place: China | collected 2011 | reverse complement strand
AGGCGGTGGACGTGTGGGGCGCCGACCACCACGGCCACGTGGCCCGGCTCCAGGCCGCCCTGGACGGCCTGGGCCTGGACGGCTCGAACCGGCTGGTGGTTGTGCTCATGCAGCTGGTGAACCTGATGCAGGACGGCAAGCCGGTGCGCATGTCCAAGCGCTCGGGCAAGGCCATTGCCCTCCACGACCTGCTGGACGAGATCTCGGTGGATGCCGCCCGGTATTTCTTCAACTCCCGGGCCTCCACCAGTCCCCTGGACTTCGACCTGGACCTGGCGGTGCGGGAGGACAGCGAGAACCCGGTGTACTATGTGCAGTACGCCCACGCCCGCATCTGCTCCCTGCTGTCCCGTCTGGGAGAGGAGGGGGAGAAGGTCCCCGCCGCCCAGGACGTGGACGCGTCCCTGATGACCACCCCGGAGGAGCTGGCCCTGATGAAGACTCTGGCCCAGTTCCCGGAGGAGATCCATCTGGCCGCCCGGGACTATGACCCCAGCCGGATCAACCGGTATCTGGTGTCCCTGGCCGGGGACTTCCACCGCTTCTACAACTCCTGCCGCATCAAGGGGGAGGAGCCCGCGGTGCTCTCCGCCCGGCTGAAGCTGGCGGACACGGTGCGCGCGGTGCTCTCCAACGGTATGGGGCTGCTGGGCGTGTCTGCGCCGGAAAAGATGTGAGAATCAGGAGCGGGCGGCCCGGCCGCCTGCTCCTCCCTATATGTCCGGCGCCGGCCGGGCATGGATACGGTGACCAAGGAGGGGTGCCCTGTGGCGCAGCAGAAAAAGGAGCTCTTTTCCAAGTGGAGGGACTGGACGCAGAAGAACCGGAACTGGATTTTGTATGCCGCCGGAATACTGACGCTGTTCGGACTGGCCGGCGGAGCGGCGATGCTCCCCGAACAGGTGGCCCTCCAGGCGGTTCAGGAGGGGCAGACGGCCGCCCTGGTGGACAAGGAGATGGCTCTGGGGGCCACGGGGGGGCTGACCGTTTTTTTCGGACTGCTCTTTGCCCTTCGGCCCAGGGAGCTGGTGTACTTTGTGGCCCTGTGTCTGGCGGTGTTTCTGGTCTACTCCCTGCTGATGATCAACGTGGTGTTATAGCGATGGATTGGACAACTTTGGAACAGAACCTCCGGGCCCGGACCCCCGGCCTGATGGACGCCACCGGAAAATATGCCGTCCTGGTCCCCCTGGTGGAGGGGAAGGAGGGGCCCGCCCTCCTCTATGAGGTGCGGGCGGGGAGCCTCCGCCGCCAGCCGGGGGAGGTGTGTTTCCCCGGCGGAAAGATGGAGGGCTCCGAGTCCCCGGAGGAGTGCGCCCTGCGGGAGACCTGGGAGGAGCTGGGGATCCCCCCAAAAAGCATCCAGGTCCTGGGGCGGCTGGACTTTATCGCCCACCGGGCCAACTTCATCATGTACCCCATTCTGGCCAGGGTGGACCGGGCGGCGGTGGACCGCATGACCATGAACCCCGCCGAGGTGGGGGAGACCTTCCAGATCCCCCTCCGCCATCTGATGACCCACCCGCCCCTGGAGTACAACTACACCCTCCTGCCCAGCACAGACGGCAATTTCCCCTATGAGCTCATCGGCATTCCCCGGGACTACCGGTGGCAGCCGGGGGGCGAAAACGTGCCCGTCTACCCCTGGGAGGGCCGCGCCGTCTGGGGCCTGACGGGGCGGATCACCCGGCATCTGGTGCAGCTGCTCCAGGAGATGGGGAGCACCCCGTGAGGGGGCCGGAACAGCTGGGGCCCTATACCCTGTGCCAGCCGGAGGGGGTGTTTCCCCTGGGGGAGGACGCCCTGGCCCTGGGGGGCTTTGCCACTGTGAAGCGGGGCTGGAGGGTGTGCGACCTGGGGACGGGGAGCGGCTGCCTCCTGCTGCTCCTGGCGGGGCGGGAGGAGGAGCTCCGGCTGTCCGGGGTGGACCGGGACCCCGCCGCCGCCCAGGCGGCCCGGGACAACCTGGCCCGAAACGGCCTGCCCGGGGAGATCTGGACGGGGGACTGGAGGGCGGTCCCCTTCGCCCCGGGCTCCTTTGACCTGGTGATCTCCAACCCGCCCTACTATGCCCGCGGCTCGGGCGGAGACGGCGGTCCCGCCCGCATGGAGGGGGAGGAGGACGGACTGGCCCCCCTGTGCCGGGCGGCGGCCCGGCTTCTGAGAAACGGGGGGAAATTTGCCCTGTGCTTCCGCCCGGAGCGGCTGGCCGGTCTGTTTGCCGCCCTGGAGGGGAGCGGCCTGGAGCCCAAGCGGCTGCAATTTGCCGCCCACCGGCCGGACTGCCCGCCCCGCCTGGCCCTGGTGGAGGCGGTGCGGCAGGGGCGGCCTGGGCTGGAGGTCCTGCCCGTCCGATACCGGAACACTCTGTAAAGTGAAATAGCTTTTCAACAACTGCACCAAAGGAGGCCGTCCATGTCAGGCATGTTATATCTGGTTCCCACCCCCATCGGCAACCTGGGGGACATCTCCCCCCGCATGGCGGAGGCCCTGGCCCAGGCGGACTTCATCGCCGCCGAGGACACCCGGGTGTCGGTGAAGCTGCTCAACCACCTGGGGATCAAAAAGCCCATGGTGTCCTACTACCGCCACAACACCTCCACCAGCGGCCCGGCCATTCTGGAGCGCCTGCTGGCGGGGGAGAGCTGCGCCCTGGTCACCGACGCGGGTACCCCGGCCATCTCCGACCCCGGGGAGGAACTGGTGGCCCTGTGCGCCCAGGCGGGGGTGGAGGTGGTGTCCATCCCCGGGCCCTGCGCCCTGGTGGCCGCCTTGGCGGCCTCGGGCCAGCCCACCGGGCGCTTCACCTTTGAGGGCTTTCTGGCCATGAACAAGAAGAACCGCCGCCGCCACCTGGAGTCCCTCCGGGGGGAGGAGCGGACCATGATCTTCTACGAGGCCCCCCACAAGCTGCCCGCCACCCTGGCCGACCTGGCGGAGACCTTCGGGCCGGACCGGCCGGTCTCCCTGTGCCGGGAGCTGACCAAGCTCCACGAGGAGATCATCCGCACCACCCTGGGGGAGGCGGCGGAGCGCTATCAGACCGAGCCCCCCAAGGGGGAGTTTGTGCTGGTGGTCCGGGGGGCGGAGCCCCGGGAGGAGCCGGAGGCCACCCTGGAGGACGGTCTGGACCGGGTCCGGGCACTCCGGGAGGAGGAGGGGCTGTCCCTGCGGGACGCGGTGAAGCGGGCCGCCAAGGAGCTGGGGCTGTCCCGGAATGAGCTCTACCGCCTTGCGGTGGAGGATTGAGGCAGTCTGCCCGAGAACAAGAATATATAAGCCTCCGAGGGAAAGTTCCCTCGGAGGCGTTTTCTTTTCTATGGCATGCAATATGAAAAAGCCAGCCTGCGGAGCCGGGCGGTTCCACAAGCTGGCTTTTCAAGACCCACGTCCGGTTCAGCGGGTCCCTTTCTCTACGCCGCGGGATAGCAAAATTGGTACTGAGCCTGATCCGGCGGGCCGGAGGTCCAGCTCCAGTCCGCACAGTACCAGGGGTGGCCGCCGATGCGCAGCCAGGTGGACTCCCCCCAGCGCCCGTCGGACAGGCGGTAGGTCTGGTACACCGTGCCGTTCTCCGCGATCCTCCGCCACCCCTCTTGAATGGTTACGTCCTCCGGGAAGGTCCCCCGCTCGTGCTGGAGCTGCTGGTCCTGCTGGACAAAGGCGGCTGTGCTGCCAAAATTCTCCTCCAGATCCAACTCCACATCCCAGGGGAGGACCGCCCTCCAGGGGCCGCCCAGGAAGAACAGAAGTACCAGAACAAACGCCGCCCACTGGAGAACCCGGAACGGGATACTTCTGGGCCGCCAGGCCAGAAGGGCCTTGACCCGCACCGCTCCGTCGCTCTCGCCAAAGGCCAGAGGCACGTCCCACAGCTGCCGTCCCGCGCCCAGCTCCACCAGGGTTTTGGCGTACTCCCGGCGCTGGGCCGGGGGGAGCTGATTCAAGGTGGCCTGGTCGCAGTCCAGCTCCAGGTCCAGACACACGTACCGGTGGGCCAGCCGCAACAGGGGATTCCACCAGTGGAGGGCCAGGGCAAAGGTGACCGCCGCCTTGACCATTCCGTGGATGCGGATCCGGTGGTTGAGCTCGTGCCGGAGGACCAGGGCCATCCGCTCGGGAGGCAGGTCCTCCTGGAGGTAGATGGTGGAGATGGACTCCCCATCCCGGCTCTCCCAGTCGCTGCAGATAAAACTGGTGGGTAGGCCCCGGCACAGGCGTACCTGTACCGGAGCGTCCTCCGGCTGTGGGATCTGAAGTTGGCCCAGCTCCGGCCCGTCCCAGTCCAGCAGCCGCCCCTGGAGGGCGGTCTCTTTCAGCCGGCTGCTCTGCCGGCCAAACCGCCGGAACATCAGGATCACTCCGGCGGCCCACACCAGACAGAAGAGCGCCGCCATCCACCATTCCAGAGAGACGGTCACTGAAGCTCCGCCTGGAAAGGCCAGATTGTACTGGCCGCCCCCCTGAAAAACGGGCAGGTAGGCGGGGATGGATTCATCCGCCATGGTCCGGGGGGTAATCAGATCCAGCAGAGTGACCGGGAGGATGCGGGGGAGGGTCAGAACATTGTACCAGACAGGGAGATATCCGGCGCCCCACGCCAGAAACCACAGCCACAGCCTCTGCCGGGGGGACAGAGCCCGCACCAGCGCCGGCCGGAGCAGGAGCAGAGCGCCCACCAGAAATCCGGAGGCCACGCCCATATTAAAAAAGATTGTGATCAGCTTTATAAGAATGTACACGGGATGCTTTCCTCTCTGTTACGGGTAATACGCCGTATATCCGGCGAGATCCGGCGGGCCGGAGAGCCAGTCCCAGCCCATATGAGACCAAGTCCCATCTGAATAGCGGTACCAGCTGGATTCCACCCATCGTCCGTCGGACAGCTGATAGACGGCGTCAAAGAACCAGGTCTGTTGGAAACTGCGCCACCCCTGCTGGACCGTGACGGAGTTCGGGAGCCCGAGCCGGTCCAGCTCCTGCTGGAGGAAATTTTCTCGGCTGCCGAACTGCTGGGTGATTTGGATGTCTACATCCGCCGGGAGGACCACATTGGAGGGACCGCCCACAAAGAACAGCAGGAGCAGAAGAAACAGGAGGAAGCTGGGCAGCCGAAGCCAGAAGTTTTTCTGCTTCCAGGCCTCCTGCACATAGACGGTCTGCTTCTTCCAGGTCACGGCGGCCTTCACCCGGGCCGCCCCGTCGCTCTCCCCGAAGGCCAGGGGGGCGTCCCAGATCTGTTTTCCCGCCCCCAGCTCCACCAGAGTCTTGGCGTACTCCCGGCAGTTTTGGGGGGAGAGCTGCTCCAGAGTGAACCGGTCGCAGTCCATCTCCAGGTCCAGGCAGGTGTACTTATAGGCCAGCCAGATCAGGGGATTCCACCAGTGGAGGACCAGTCCGCAGGTGATGATGCCCTTCATCCAGGTGTGGTTCCGCTTCAGGTGGTTGAGCTCGTGGCGGAGGACCAGGGCCATCCGCTCCGGGGGGAGCTCCTCCTGGAGGTAGATCATGTTGTACTTGATCCCGTCCAGTTTTTCCGCCTTCTGGTACACAAAGCTGGTGGGCAGTCCCCTGCACAGGCGGACCAGGACGTAGTCGTCCGCCGGCTTCAGGCCGTAAAAGGGTTTCAGTTCCGGCCCGTCCCAGTCCAGCAGCCTGCCCTGGCTGGCCTGGGCTTTGATCCCCTCGCTCCGGCGGGAAAAATACAGGGTCAGGAGGACAACGCCCCCAAAAAGAACCGCCCCGGCCAGGGGAGCCATCCACGGCTCCAGAGAGAGGGGCACGTAGGACCCGCCGGGGAGGGCCAGATTGATCTGCTGGTCCCACTGGCAGTCGGGGAAGTAGGCGGGCACTCGGTCAAAGGAGAGGTTCTCCATGGTCCTGGGGGTGATCAGGTCCCGGAAGGTGACCGGGAGCACATGGAGGTAGGAGAGCAGCTGGTATCCCTGCAGCGTATAGGCGGAGAACCAGGCGGTCATCCACAGCAGCAGCCGCTGCCGGGGGGACAGGACCCGCTTCAGCAGGGGACGCAGCAGCAAAAGCGCTCCGCAGGTGAGGCCCACCGCCAGTCCCAGATTCAAATAGCCGGACAAAAGCAGCCACAGGAGCTGATTCAGCATAACGGCACCTCCCGATTTTTCTTAAAATGTTCCGCACAGACGGCAGATTCCGATTTTCCAAACTACGGCGTGCCCAGAAAGAGGCACATGACCAGCGCCGCCGCGCACAGGCCCAGCAGTTTTCGGGGGATGGTCAGGGGCTTCCAGGCCAGCAGGGCCTTCACCCGGCGCTCCCCGTCGCTCTCCCCGAAGGCCAGGGGCACGTCCCACAGCCGCTGGCCGGAGCCCAGCTCCACCAGAGTCTGGGCGTACTCCCGCCGCTCCTGGGGGGAGAGGCGCTCCATGGTCCTGGCGTCGCAGGCGAGCTCCATGTCCAGACAGGTGTACCGGTAGCCCAGCCAGATCAGGGGGTTCCACCAGCCGGCGATGAGCGCGAAGGACATATAGCCCTTGATCATGCCGTGCCGCAGGCACAGATGGTCCAGCTCGTGGAGAAGCACCAGCCGCCGGCGCTCCGGAGACAGCTCCTCCTGGAGGTAGATGGCGTTCCACAGGGCGAAGCTGGTGGGCAGATTGGGAGCGAGCCACACCGGACAGGTGTCCGGGGCGTCCGGCTCCTCCTTGGGCTTGCCGAAATCCGACCACAGGCCGACCTCAGTCCGGGTCCCCTGCTGTCCCAGCCGCCGCAGGGCCAGGGCCCGGCGGACCATCCACACCGTCAGGCACACGACCCCGGCCAGATAGACCGCCGCCACAGCCAGACACACAGTGTCGGTGAGCGCTATGGGAACCCGGACTCCGCCCGGCAGGGTCAGGGCGTAGGTCCCCGGCCCGTCGTAGTCCGGGGGCAGAAAGAGCGGGCCCCTAAAAAGCGCATAACTTCTGGCCGCGGAGACGTCCAGAAGATCCCATACGGTGACTGGAAGCACGCGAAAATAGGAGACGCACCCCCACACCGTGAAGATCAGCGCGGAGTACCAGAATACGTACCACAGACACACCCTCTGCTGAGGGGTCACAATGCGGACCAGCAGGGGGCGCAGCAGGAGGAACACGCCAAAGACAACCCCCATATTCAAACACACATTACCCATGATAAACAGCAGCGTGATTCCGAACTCCATCCCTCATCCCTCCCAGGTGTGCTGGTCGATGAGCTGTTTCAGCTCCTCCGCCTCCTTCTGGGTGAGCCGCCGGCCGCTGAAAAAGGCGGTGAGGAAGGGGGACACCCCTCCGGCCTGGCGGGAGAGCTCCTCCCCCTGGGCCTTCAGCACCTCCTCCCGGGCGACCAGGGGGGTGACGGTGGCCTCCTCATTGGCCGCCGCCCCCTTGTGGCACAGGCGGCGGAGCACCGTGTAGGTGGTGCTCTTGCTCCACTGGAGCTTTTCCCGGCACCGGGCCACCAGCTGGGTGGAGTTCACCGGAGCGTCCTCCCACAGAAGCTCCATCAGTTTCCACTCGCCCTCGGACAGCTTTTCCATCTGTATTCCTCCTCTCTTGGGTTTATCGAAATAAACCTTCTTTCTAAGTGGAGTTTATCATAATAAACCTCTGCTGTCAACGGGATTTTTCATAAAAATGCGCGGTCCATTTCAGGGGGCCATTCTGCCCGAGGACGGCAAACTTTCTTAAAAAGTAAGCCGAAGCAAACTCCCTGGATATTTACAAACTGGGGAAAAAAAGATATACTAGGTGGGCTGAACGGCAATGCTCTGAACCGAGGAAAGGAATTTATATCCATGCGCAGACGAAACATACTGGCCCTGCTGCTGGCCCTGACCCTTCTGCTGCCCGGGTGCGGAGGCGCCCGGACCGGGGGAGGGGAGGAGGCCCGGCTGACCATTCTGGCCTCCACCTATCCGGTCTATCTGGCCGCCAGGGCGGTGACGGACGGGGTGGACGGCGTGGCGGTGGAGCGGCTGAACACCGGGGAGGTGTCCTGTCTCCACGACTACACCCTGACGGTCACCGACATGAAGAAGATCGAGCAGGCGGACGTGATTGCCCTGAACGGGGCCGACCTGGAGGAGTTTATGGAGGACGCCCTGGCCGCCTCCAGCGCCCTGGTCATCGACTGCTCGGAGGGGGTGTCCCTCCTGGAGAACGCCGGCCACGTCCACACGGAGGGAGACGACGGCCACGACCACGGCCACTACGACCCCCACTACTGGATGGACCCGGACAACATGGTCCAAATGGTGGAAAATCTGTATACCGGCCTGAACCAGGCCGATCCGGACCACCAGGAGCAGTACCAAAACAACGCCCAGGCCGCTGCGGCCCAGCTTCAGGACTTCGCCGGCTCCGCCCAAACGGCCCTGACCGCGGCCCTGGAGAGGAACGGGGTGAGGCTCTCCGGCCTGGTCACCTTCCACGACGGCTTCCGCTACTTCGCCCAGTTCCTGGACGTGCCCCTGCTGGCCTCCATCGAGGAGGAGGAGGGTAGCGAGGCCAGCGCCAAGGAGATCAATGAGATCACAGCCCTTGTAAAGGAGCACGACCTGCCGGTCATCTTTACCGAGGTGAACGGCTCCGACGCCACCGCCAACGCCATCTCCCGGGAGACCGGCTGCGCCGTGGCCCAGCTCACCATGCTCATGGACGGGCCGGACGGGGGGACTTTGTCCGACGACTACTGCGGCGGCCTGATGGAGAACATCCGGACCATCGTCAACGGCTTTGCGGGCGAGGAGGTGCTGGCATGAGAAAGATCAAACACGGGAAAATGTCCGGGGGCTGCTCGGATTCCTGCTGCCTGAAGCTGGAGGGGGTGTCCGTCCATATCCAGGGGGAGGACATCCTGGAGGACGTGTCCTTCCACCTCCACTGCGGGGAGATCACCGCCCTCATCGGCCCCAACGGGGCGGGCAAGTCCACCCTGTTCCGCAGCGTTCTGGGCCAGCTCTCCTATCAGGGGAACATCACCTTCTCCCCGGCGGGGGGACCGGCCATCCGCCTGGCGGACGGGACGGTGATGGGGGGGACCCGCCCCCTCATCGGCTATGTGCCCCAGTCCCCCAGCTTTGACCGGGGGGATCCCATCTCGGTGCTGGACTTCTTCACCGCCGCCACCTCCAAGTGGCCGGTGTGCCTGCCCATCCCCCAAAAATACCGGGAGCGGTGCCGGATGAGCCTGGAGCGGGTCCACGGGGGCGACCTGTTGGACAAGCCCATGGGGGGCCTGTCCGGGGGACAGCTCCAGCGGGTGCTGCTGGCCCTGGCCCTGGAGCCGGTGCCCCACATCCTCATTCTGGACGAGCCCCTGTCCGGGGTGGACATCGAGGGGGAGCACCAGCTACTGGAGATGCTGGACGAGCTGCGCACCGAGTACGACCTGTCCATCCTCCTGTCCACCCACGACTTCGCCACCCTGAACCAGTTTGCGGATAAAGTGATTTTGCTGAACAAGCGCATCCTGAAGGTGGGGCCCCCGGACGAGGTCACCGCCTCCCCGGAGTTTTACGAGACCTTCCATCTGCGGATGGGGAAAGGGGGGATGTGAGATGGAACTCTGGTACGCCATTGTGGACCTGCTCCCCTTTGAGTGGGCGGAGAGCGGCTCCATGTACTTTATGAAAAACGCCCTGCTGGCGGTGCTGGTCATCTCGCCCCTGTTCGGCATCCTCTCCACCATGGTGGTCCACAGCCGCATGTCCTTCTTCTCCGACGCCCTGGGCCACTCCGCCTTCACCGGTATGGCCATCGGGGCCCTGTGCGGCTTTGCCGAGCCCACCTGGGCGGCGGTGGTATTCGCGGTGGTATTCGCCGTCCTCTTTAATGTGGTGCGCCGCCGCACCGCCATGGCCAGCGACACGGTGATCGGGGTGTTCTCCTCCACCGCCGTGGCCCTGGGCATCTTCATCTCCACCCTGGGCAGCCGGTCCTTCACCAAGTTCAACTCCCTGCTCATCGGCGATATTTTGTCGGTGGAGCCCTCCAAAATCGGGGTGCTGGCCCTCATCCTGCTGCTGGTGTGCGCCCTGTGGGGGCTCTCCTTCAACCAGCTCATGCTCTCCGCCGTCCACCCGGCCCTGGCGGACAGCCGGGGGGTGCGGGTCTTTTGGCAGGAGACCATTTTCTCCGTGGCCATCGCCGTGGTGGTCACCCTGTCCATGACATGGGTCGGCCTGCTGGTCATCAACTCCCTGCTGGTTCTCCCGGCCGCCGCCGCCCGGAACGTGTCCCGGAACCTGTTCCAGTACCACCTGTTCTCTCTGCTGGGGGCGGTGCTGGCGGGGATCGCCGGTCTGATGACCTCCTATTACGTGGGGTCCTCCGCCGGAGCCGCCATCACCCTGTACCTGGCGGTGTGGTTCTTCCTCACCTTCTTCCTGCGGAAGAAAGGGTGACCTTTTTTGACAAAACGCCTCCGGTCTCAGCGGCCGGGGGCGTTTTTGTCTTGTCCCCCGGTGTCAGCCGGTCCCGCCCCGCCATATACTGGGGTGTAACGGAGAGGCCCGGGAGGGCGGCTCCGCACATGATCTCACAGAGGGGAGGCGCGTGTTGATATGGGTATCGTGGTGGTACGTTCCCCCAAATGCCTGCGGGGGCTGCTGCGCAGGATCTTCGGCCTCAAGGGCTGAAACAAGCAGTCATACATTCCCTCCCGGATACATATAGTGTCCCAAAGCCAAGCCGCGGGGACCGCGGACACGGATGGAAAAGGGAGAGGAACCGTATGGAACTGGAATTTGACCGGGATGTGATCCAAGGCTGTGAGGTGCTGGCGGACGGGACCGTCTGCCAGGAGGAGACGCTGGAGTCCATCGTGCCGGACGCCTGTCCGGACATTTTACGCATCGTGGCGGTGTGCGGACAGGCGGCCCTCAACGGCAAGCAGGCCAAAGAGGGGATGGCCCAGGCCAGCGGGACGGTGCGGGCGGTGATCCTGTACCAGCCCGAGGCGGGGGGAGGGCTGCGCCGCATGGAGGCGGCCCTGCCCTTCACCGCCCAGCTGGAGGCCCCCGGCCTCACGGACCGGGGAACAGTACAGGCCTGCGTCCGCCTGCGGGGGGCGGAGGCCCGGGCCCTGAACCCCCGGAAGGTACTGCTGCGGGCCGACCTGGCGGTGGACCTGACCGCCTTTCAGCCCAAAGAGCAGGTGTGCTGCCAGGGGGTGCTGGAGCCGGAAGCCAACGGGGTCCAGGAGAAGATCACCGAGGGGGAGACCTACCAGCTCTCCGCCGTCCAGGAGAAGCCCTTTACCTTCTCCGACCAGGTGCGCCTCAACGGCGGCCCGGGGGAGGCGGCCCAGCTGCTGGCCTGCCGGGCGGTCCCCCTGTGCGGGGAGTGCAAGCTCATCGGCACCAAGCTGATTTTCAAGGGGGCGGTGGAGCTCCAGCTCCTGATGCAGGAGGCGGGGGGCGGTCTGACCTCCTACCACGAGTCCATGCCCTTCTCCCAGGTGATGGAGGTCCCCGGGGTGGGGGAGAGCGGCGACTGCCGCCTGGCGGTGGAGCTCACCCAGTACAGCTGCGAGCCCTCCGGGGAGGACGGGCGGACCCTGGAGCTCACCGTGGACCTGCTGGCCCAGGCCCAGATCTGGAGCCGCAGGCCGGTGTCTGTCCTCCAGGACCTGTACAGCACCGCCTTCCAGACCCAGGTGGAGCGGGAGGACCAGTCCCTGTGGCAGCTGCTGGAGCTGTCCAGCCGGGTGCAGAACGTGCGGGAGCTCTTTGAGACGGGGACGGCCCCCCGGAGCGTGGTGGACAGCTGGGCCTCCCTGGGGGAGATCCGCCGCAGCCGGGAGGGGGAGGAGCTGGTGCTGGAGGGGGAGGTCCAGGTGACCGTCCTCTATCTGGACGAGGAGGAGAGCCCCCAGGTGTTCCAGAAGACCATGGGGGTGGCCTGCCGCCTTGAGGCCCCAGCCGGGGCCCTGTGCCGCTGCCGGATGGTGACGCCGGGGGAGGTCTTTGCCACCCCCGCCGCCGGAGGGGTGGAGGTGCGCTTCAACCTGGAGTTCCAGTGCCTGGTGCTGGAGGAGCGAAAGCTCGCCGCCGTGTGTGGAGCGACCTTGGGCGAGCCCCGGGCCAGGGGAGAGGGGGACCAGCCCTCGGTGGTCCTCCGCCTGGCCGAGCCCGGAGAGGGCCTGTGGGAGCTGGCCAAGTGCTACGGCACCACCATGGAGCAGATCCTCCAGGCCAACCAGCTGGAGGAGGGGAGTTTGCCCACCGGGCGGATGCTGCTCATTCCCAGCGTGCGGTAAAGATTTCTTTTGGGGGTATTGGGGAGTTTCGCCGCCCCGGCGGCGAGTTTCTTTCCCAGCGATGGGAAAGAAACCAATGGCCCAGGCCACCCTCTCTTGCCCCTTCGGGGCAATTCACCTTGAGGATCGCCGGGGGACGCGGCCGACGGGCACTTCGTGCCCATAGGACCGCTTACCCCCGGTCCCCCATTACGGGGGTTACCCCTTTGGCTTGGCGTTGGATTTTCGGCGCGCAAAATCTGAGTGGCCTTCTGCCATTCAATCCGGGCCACTGGGCCCTGGGTGTGCAAAAATTTAGGACGAATGCGGTTCCACAACCGCGCCTGGCTTTGCCGAACCAACGCTCCCGCTTCAAAACACGGATACCTCATCCGCCCCCTTCGGGGGCACCTTCCCCTAAAGGGGAAGGCAGAGGGGTGGGATTTCAGAAGCCTTCCCCTTTAGGGGAAGGTGTCACGCGAAGCGTGACGGATGAGGTGAGCGGCCAAAGGCCGCCCGCAGCCGGTCTGGGACCGGCCCCTATGCAAAGACATACGCCTTTCCGGGCGCTCCGTAGGGGCGGGTCCAAGACCCGCCCGCCGTCCCACTGAGCCAAAATTGAGCTCCACCAGTCCAAAAGGCGCGCTCCCCACCAGGAGAAGCACCGCCCAAAGGTTACCCGACTCTCAGCGGCAGCGGTAATAGACCAGAAACCAATCCACTGTCCACCCGCGCCTTTGCGAAGACTGCCAAGGCCGCCTGATTGGCGGCCCCCGTAAAATGGGGGTCCAGGGGGCGGACAGCATATCAAATCCGGCAAAGCCGGATTTGATTTGTGGCCGCCCCTTGGCGGTTCTTTGGTTCCTTTCTGCCCGTGCAGAAAGGAACTCGCCCCGCAGGGCGAAATTCCGCGCCCTTTTTAATCCACAAACTCCACGCCGGTCTCTTCGCTCATGGACTTAATTCTTGCCAGGGACTCGATTCGCAATCCCTCGGCGCGCAGGCGGTCGCCGCCGGGCTGGAAGGCCTTCTCGATGACGATGCCGGCGCCCACCAGCTCCGCCCCCGAGTCCTTCACCAGCTTGGCCAGCCCCTCCAGGGCGGCGCCGTTGGCCAGGAAGTCGTCGATGAGCAGCACCTTGTCCCCGGGGCCCAGGAACTCCTTGGCCACGATGATGTCGTACACCCGGCCGTGGGTAAAGGACTCCACCTTGGTGGTGTACACGTCGCCGGCGATGTTCTTGGTCTGGCTCTTCTTGGCGAAGATCACGGGACAGTGGAAATACTCCGCGGCCACGCAGGCAATGCCGATGCCCGAGGCCTCGATGGTAAGGATTTTGTTCACCTCGCGGTCGGCGAACCGGCGCTTAAATTCCTTCCCGATTTCCGCAAACAGCTCCACGTCCATCTGATGGTTGAGAAAGCTGTCCACCTTCAGCACGTCGGTGCCCTTCACCTTTCCATCCCTGCGGATGCGCTCCTTTAAAAGCTCCATGGCTTGATACTCCTTCCTCCGCCGGACTCCGCCCCGGCCTCTGCCGGAAAAGAACGGCGTGGCCCGGGAGATGCGGGCCACGTTCGATGGCGATACATTATTATTCTACATGTTCCGGCACCGTTCTGCAATCCTTTTTTCCGGCTCATTGGAAATTTTTCTGTCTTTCACCCCCCTTTTTCTCCCCGGCGGGGCGAACCGGTCGAACCCCGCCTTCCCGTAAAGTTTTTAGCTTTACACCATCTCCCCATTTTACCCATCCAGCCCCGCCAAAATTTCCCTGGAAAAAATAGGAGTCTCTCGACCTGCTTCGCCCTTTTCTTTTCCATTATATGGTAAACTGTAAATCAGAAGATTCCATATTTTTACATAGGAGGTCTTGTTATGCAGCTGCTGCGCAAAAAGGGGATGCTGGACAGCAACCGGGTGCTGTTTCTCCCCGTGGACGTCATCGCCCCCAACCCGGATCAGCCCCGGCGGGTCTTCCCCCAGCACGAGCTGGAGGAGCTGGCTGCCTCCATCCGCTCCCTGGGCCTGCTCCAGCCCCTCACCGTGCGCCGGGGGGAGCGCGGCTGGGAGCTGGTGGCCGGGGAGCGCCGCCTGCGGGCGGCCAAGCTGGCCGGGCTCACCGAGGTCCCCTGCCTCTCCCTCCAGATCGACAGCCAGCGCTCCTCCCTGCTGGCCCTGGTGGAGAACCTCCAGCGCAGGGATTTGGACTTCTGGGAGGAGGCCCTGGCCCTGAACAAGCTCATCTCCACCTACCACCTCTCCCAGGAGGAGGCCGCCCGGCGCATCGGCAAGAGCCAGTCCGCCGTGGCCAACAAGCTGCGCCTGCTGAAGCTGCCCACGCCGGTGCTGGAGCGCCTGCGGGACGGGGGCGCCACCGAGCGCCACGCCCGGGCCCTGCTCCCCCTGGCCGACCCGGCCCTCCAGATCCAGGCGGCGGATACTATTTTAAAGGAGAAGCTCACCGTGGCCCAGACCGAGGCCCTGGTGGACCAGCTCCTCCACCCCGCGCCCCCCGCTCCCCCCGTCCGGCGGCCCCGCCGGGTCTTTGTGGTGAAGGACGTGCGGCTGTTCCTCAACTCCCTGAACCGGGGGATGGCCCTCATGCGCTCGGCGGGGGTGGACGCCCAGTGCAGCCGGGAGGACCGGGAGGAAGAGATTTTGTTGACCATCCATATTCCCCGCCGGGCCCAGGAGCATGTTTCACGTGAAACAAAACAGTTGACGTCAATTGACAGTTGACAGTTGACGATGGACAATTATTTCAGTGGCGAGGCCCCCCTGCCTCGCAGGATGCCGGCAGCTTTATTGCAGGTGTTCCCATTAAGTGTCCACAGGTGGGACACACTCAGCGGCCTCGGTTGGTGATGCCGGTCCTCATGCAGCCCGCGCCCCTGCCCCCGCAAATTTCCTGCCTGTCTCTGTATACTTCTGTATATACATTCCATAATAAGGATACCCCGCGGTCCGCCTCCGGCGGGCCGCACTGTTTTATCTCTCCCGGCCGTCCGAGGCTGACGGTCCCCGTCCCCTGCAAATTGTCAATTGTCAATTGCCACGTTTCACGTGAAACATTTTTGCCTTCGTTTCCCAGAAAAAAGCGGTGAACAGCTTGCAACCCCCCTCGCAGGTTGATATAATAGGGTTCTGGTATCACACCTTATTTTATAAGGCGGCGATCGGATGATCTCTTTTCCAAAGGAGGTACTCTATGGCAGCAAGCATCATTGCCGTCGTCAACCAGAAGGGCGGAGTGGGCAAGACCACCACCGCCGTCAATATCACCGCGGCCCTGCGGGCCATTGGGAAGCGCACCCTGCTGTGCGACTTCGACCCCCAGGCCAACGCCACTTCGGGTATGGGGGTGGACAAGAACACCGCCTCCCCCAACGTGTACGACGTCCTCATCAACGGAGCGGAGCCGGAGAAGGCGGTGGTCCCCACCAAGTATGGGGACGTGCTCCCCTCCAACAAGGCCCTGGCCGGGGCGGGTATTGAGATGATCGCCATTCCCGACCGGGAGCACCTGCTGAAAAACGCCCTGGAGCGGCTGGCCCCCAACTACGACTATATCTTCATTGACTGTCCCCCCTCCCTGGAGCTGCTCACCGTCAACGCCCTGTGCGCCGCCGGGTCCCTGCTGGTCCCCGTCCAGTGCGAGTACTACGCCCTGGAGGGCCTCAGCGACCTGCTGGCCACCGTCCGTCTGGTGAAGCGGGGCCTGAACCCCAAGCTGGCCATGGAGGGCGTGCTGCTCACCATGTTTGACAGCCGCACCAACCTGTCCCTCCAGGTGGCGGAGGAGGTCAAGCGCCACTTCCCCGGCCAGGTGTACGCCACCGTCATTCCCCGGAACGTGCGCCTCTCCGAGGCCCCCAGCCACGGCATGCCGGTCCTGGACTACGACTCCCTCTCCCGGGGAGCGGAGGCCTACCGGTCCCTGGCCGAGGAGATCGCGGCAAAACACACTGTGTCAAATTAGGAATGAGGAATTGGGAATTTCCCCTCTGTTCCTATGAACTGGCCGATTGGGACGGTAAAATTCCTAATTCCTAACTCCTAATTCCTAATTCTACAAACGAGGAAGGAGTTTATATGGCGAAACGAAAGACAGAATTGGGCCTGGGGCGGGGCCTGAACGCTCTGTTGGGGGACCCGGAACTCTCCGCCTCCGGCGAGGGGTCCGTCTCCCTCCCCATCTCCCAGGTGGAACCGGGACTGAATCAGCCCCGGAAGCGGTTCGACCCGGAGTCCCTGTCCGATCTGGCGGACTCCATCCGCATCCACGGCGTGATCCAGCCTGTGACGGTGCGCCGCCTGGCCTCGGGCTACTACCAGATCATCGCCGGGGAGCGCCGCTGGCGGGCGGCCAAGCAGGCGGGCCTGGATGAGATTCCGGCGGTCATCATCGAGGCCGACGACCGGAAGGTCATGGAGATCGGCCTCATTGAGAACCTCCAGCGGGAGGACCTGAACCCCGCCGAGGAGGCCCGGGGCTATCAGACCCTGATGGAGGAGTACGGCCTCACCCAGGAGCAGGTGGCCGAGCGCATGGGCAAGTCCCGCCCCGCAGTCACCAACACCCTGCGGCTGCTGGCGCTTCCGGAGGATCTGTTGACCATGGTGGAGGAGGGCGCCCTCTCCGCCGGCCACGCCCGGGCCATTCTGGGGGCGCCCACCCAGGCCCTCCAGCGGGAGGTGGCCAAGCATGTGGTGGAGCGCGGGCTGTCCGTCCGTCAGACGGAGGCCCTGGTCAAGACCATTCAAAAGCAGCAGGAGCGGCCCAAGGAGAAGGGCCGGGACGAGATCTCCCTCTATCTGGGGGAGCTGGAGAAATCCCTGTCCGGCCGGCTGGGCCGCAAGGTGACCATCTCCCACCACGGCAAAAAGGGCAAGGTCCAGCTGGAGTATTACAGCAGCGAGGACCTGGAGGTCCTGCTGACTCTGCTGGACCAGCAGCACGGAGAGGGGGCGAACCACTATGGCTGAGAAGCCGTCCTCCAAGGGGAAGCAGGAGGAGACAACAGAGATGGAGTCCCCCTCCCCCGCCCCCCAGCCGGAACAGCCGGTGAAAGCTCCGGAAAAGCCCCCCGCATACGTGCCTCCCGCCACCCGGGAGAAGCGGCAGCGGTCGGTGGTCCACTATATCGCCATCCTGTTTGCCGCCGCTTTTCTGCTGATGCTTATGGCCTATCTCATGGATCAGCGGCAGAACCAGGCCATGAACGACCTGAACCAGTCCCTCACCGGGCTCCAGGACTCCATCACCGACCAGAGCTCCCTCCAGGACATCTATGAGGACAACATGCAGCTGATCCAACAGGTGGGCCAGCTGGAGGAGCAGGTGAAGCAGCTGGAGGAGGACAAGCAGTCCCTCACCAGCCAGCTGTCCGACCAGGAGAAGGCCAGCCAGGCCATGGACTGGTTCTGGCAGATCGACGAGGCCTACGTCCTGGGGCGGTACTCCCTGTGCCGGGAGCTGATCCAGGAGATCCAGGACGCGGGGCTGGTGGACTATCTCCCCAAGGAGAGCATCACCGACAACGGGCGGTTTTCGCCCTCCGGGCGGTATCAGGAGATTTACGAGGCGCTGTATTGATCTTTTGTGCAGGAAGTTTCGCCGCCTGCGGGCGGCGACCTACTTTGCCCATGGCGGCAAAGTAGGCAAAACGCCCCCGGGGCCGACTCCCCTTATCAAGGGGAGATGTCCCGAAGGGACAGAGGGAATAGGGACCGGCTCCAAATGAGCACTTCGTGCTCATAGTCGCCTTTCCCCGGACCCCTATTTACGAGGGTTACCCCTTGAAGCTGGCAAAATCCTTCCGGCGCGCAAAATCTGAGTGAGTGTCTAAATATCTTCCGGCCCACTGGGGCCTGCGCGAGAGGAAAATTGAGACTGGCGCCGTTCCGCTTCTGCGCCTAAGTTTTCTTAGCCAACGATCCCGCCCGTTTTCCGCCGCAGGGGCGCACAGTGTGCGCCCGCGTCCCGGTATCTGCATAGGGGCGGCCCCATGTGGCCGCCCGAAAGCCTTCCCCCTCCAAGGGGGGGAAGGTGGCCTGGGCCATTGGTGACTTTCTCATCGTTGAGAAAGTCACTCGCCGCCGGGGCGGCGAAATCCCCCCGAGAAAACCTCATGTTTCACGTGAAACCTCCCCTCCCCTATTCCCACAAACCAACACATTATTATCAAATTTAAGGAGTGTTCCAATATGCTGGACATCAAGCTGATCCGGGAGAATCCCGATCTGGTAAAAGAAAACATCAAGAAGAAGTTCCAAGACCAGAAGCTGCCCCTGGTGGACGAGGTGCTGGAGCTGGACAAGGAGAACCGGGCCGTCATGGCCGAGGCCCAGGAGCTGCGCTCCGCCCGGAACAGCCTGTCCAAGCAGGTGGGCATCCTCATGGGCCAGTCCAAGAAGGACCCCTCCAAGCTGGCGGAGGCCGAGGAGGCCAAGGCCAAGGTGAAGGCCAACGCCGACCGTCTGGCCGAGCTGGAGGCCAAGGAGACCGAGCTGGCCCAGAAGATCCGCAAGATCATGCTCCAGATCCCCAACATCATCGACCCCTCCGTGCCCATCGGCCCCGACGACTCCTGCAACGTGGAGGTCCAGCGCTTCGGTGAGCCCGTGGTGCCCGACTTTGAGATCCCCTACCACACCCAGATCATGGAGTCCTTCAACGGCATCGACATGGACGCCGCCGGCCGGGTGTCCGGCAACGGCTTCTACTACCTCATGGGCGACATCGCCCGCATCCACGAGGGCGTGCTGGCCTACGCCCGGGACTTTATGATCAACAAGGGCTTCACCTTCTGCATCCCCCCCTTCATGATCCACGGCAACGTGGTGGAGGGCGTCATGTCCCAGACCGAGATGGACGCCATGATGTACAAGATCGAGGGCGAGGATCTGTACCTCATCGGCACCTCTGAGCACTCCATGATCGGCAAGTTCATCGACCAGATCATCCCCGAGGAGTCCCTGCCCCAGACCCTCACCTCCTACTCCCCCTGCTTCCGCAAGGAGAAGGGCGCCCACGGCATCGAGGAGCGCGGCGTCTACCGCATCCACCAGTTCGAAAAGCAGGAGATGGTGGTGGTCTGCAAGCCCGAGGACTCCATGAAGTGGTATGAGCAGATGTGGCGCTACTCCGTGGAGCTGTTCCGCTCCATGGACATCCCCGTCCGTCAGCTGGAGTGCTGCTCCGGCGACCTGGCCGACCTGAAGGTCAAGTCCTGCGACATCGAGGCCTGGTCCCCCCGTCAGAAGAAGTACTTTGAGGTGTGCTCCTGCTCCAACCTGGGCGACGCCCAGGCCCGCCGCCTGAAGATGCGCGTCAAGGGCGAGAAGGGCACCTACCTGCCCCACACCCTCAACAACACCGTGGTGGCGCCCCCCCGCATGCTCATCGCCTTCCTGGAGAACAACCTCCAGGCCGACGGCACCGTGAAGATCCCCGCCGTGCTTCAGCCCTACATGGGCGGCACTGCCCTGCTGGTGCCCAAGAAATGAGACGGCCCATCGCCGCCCTGCTGGCTCTGGCCCTCACCGCTCTGCTGGCCCTCCCTGCCGGCGCCTTCTCCGACGTGCCGGAGACCGCCTGGTATGCCGACGCCGCCCAGCTCTGCGTGGACCGCGGCCTGCTCAAGGGCACTGGGGAGGACACCTTCTCCCCCGACAACGCCGTGACCCTGGCCGAGGTCATGACGGTGGCCGTCCGGCTCCACTACCAGGCCCACGGCGGCACCGGGGACCCGCCCGCCGCCCCCGACAGCTGGGGCACCGGCGCACTGTCCACCCCCTCCGGGGCCACTCTGCTCACCTTTAACACCTGTGATCTGGACCGTGGCCTCACCTACCGCTACGACCAGGAGAGCCCACGGCGGCTCCACCTGTATCTCACCGTCACCGCCGAGGAGCGGGCCGCCCTCACCCCCGCCGGCGGACCCGCCCAGGCCGTGCTCACCCTCAACGGCGTGACCGTGCTCACCGGCGGCCTGGCTCCGGCGGAGGGCAGCGCCAACCGCATGGAGTTCGTGGCCGACCCCGGCAGCGATTACACCGCTTTCAACCGGGAGCTGTCCGCCTTCCTCCCTGCCCCCGCCTCAGGGCTGTGGTACCGGGACGCCCTGTGGTACGCCCGGGAGCACGGCATGGTGGACGGCCAGCCCATGGAGGCCTCCTTTGAGGAGCCCGCCGCCCGCCAGGATCTGGCCGAATGGCTGTGCTCCGCCCTGCCCCAGTCGGCCCTCACCCCCATCAACACGGTGGACATCCTGCCCGACTCCAGCGACCCGGAGGTGCTGGCTCTCTACCGGGCGGGTATCCTCACCGGCGTAGACAGCACCGGCGCCTTTGCCCCCGAGCGCACCCTGAGCCGGGCGGAGCTGGCCACCGTACTGGCCCGGGTGGCCGACCCCAGCCTGCGGGTGACCATCCCCACCGCAAAAACCACCTGATTTTCCCATAATCATCACCTGGAGGACCCATTTTGAAGCACATCAAAGAAAAAACCGGCGGCTTTCTGGCCGAGTTCCGGAAATTCATCGCCCGGGGCAACGTGATGGATCTGGCCGTAGGCGTCATCATCGGCGGCGCCTTCAAAGGCATCACCGACTCCCTGGTAAATGACATCCTCAACCCCATCCTTGGGATCTTCGCCGGTGGAAATGACGCCCTCACCGGCCTGAGCATCTCCGTCCCCGGCGGCGGAGAGATCCTGCTGGGCAGCTTCATCAACGCCGTGCTCAACTTCCTCATCATGGCCTTCGTGATCTTCTGCCTGGTCAAGGCCATGAACCGCCTCTACCGGAAGAAGGAGGAGACGCCGCCGGCGCCCCCCGCACCCTCCAACGAGGAAAAGCTGCTCACTGAGATCCGTGATCTGCTCAAGGCACAGAAGGAGGAGAACTGAGCATGGACGACCGCAAGGACCTGCCCCCGGAGGAGCCGCAGGAGCCCTACGTCCCCGCCTCCCCCATCAAGCGGACCTGGGCCTGGGTGGCCATCGTGTACGTGGTCATCTGCACGGTGCTCTTCACCTACTACCTGGCCACTGCCCGGGTGCTCATCGGCCTGGGGCCCCTGATGCTCTGCCCCGCCCTGGCTGGTCTGGCCGTCACCACGGTGCTCCGCTACCGCAGCGGCAGGGCACGGGGCGGACTGGCGGCCTGCGTTGCCCTCACCGCCGCCTGTGTGGCTCTGCTACTCATCAATCTGTACGTGGGGATCCCCTCCCTGCTGCGGAACTTTGGAGGTTAACATGAAGGAACGGTTGGAACAGGGCCTGGCCGCCCTGGGACTGGAGCCCCCCGCCGGGGCGGTGGACCAGCTGGTGCGGTACGCCCAGCTGCTGCTGGAGCAGAACAAGGTGATGAACCTCACCGCCATCACCGAGCCCGACCAGGTGGCCGACCTCCACTTTCTCGACTCCGCCGGGGTGGCCCTGTGCGCCGACCTGGCGGGCAAGCGCCTCATCGACGTGGGCACCGGCGCCGGTTTCCCCGGCATGGTGCTCAAGATCCTGGTGCCCGACCTGGAGCTCACCCTGGTGGACAGCCTGGGCAAACGGCTGGACTGGCTGAGCACGGTGTGCGCCGACCTGGGCCTCACCGGCGTGACCATCCGCCACGCCCGGGGAGAGGAGCTCTCCCTGGACGCCGGGTTCCGGGACCAGTTTGACTTCGCCACCGCCCGGGCGGTGGCCGACCTGCGGGTGCTGTGCGAGCTATGCCTGCCCTACGTAAAACCCGGCGGCCGGTTCCTGGCCATGAAGGCCCTGGACTGCGAGGAGGAGGTCTCCCAGGCCGGACGGGCGGTGTCGGTGCTGGGCGGGCGGCTGCTGCCCGCCTTCCGCTACCACATCCCCGGCACCGACGTGGACCGCCGGGTGGTGCTGGTGGAGAAGGTCTCCCCCTCCCCCAAGGGCTACCCCCGCCGCTGGGCCAAGATGCAGAAGGCCCCCCTCTGAGCACTCCCCGTCCCTTCCCATCAAAATATTTTATGGGTTTGTGCCAAATAGGCTTTGCACTCTGGCAGAAGCGATGATATAATGAGATGCGTGGGTCTAGGTTTTTGGCCCAACGTCGTTTCCCCCGGCTGGGGGTAGGAGGTCTGCTATGGGAACCGTCATCGTGGTCACGTCCGGAAAGGGCGGCACCGGGAAGACCTCCCTCACCAGCGGCGTGGCCTCCTGCCTGGCCGCCCTGGGGCAGAAAGTGCTGTGCATCGATCTGGACATCGGTCTCCGCAACCTGGACATCTCCCTGGGCATGACCGACCGGGCGCTGATGGACTTCACCGACGTGGTGGAGGGCCGCTGCTCCCTGGAGCGGGCCGCCGTGGAGCACCCGGTGATTCGGGGTCTCTATCTGCTCACGGCGCCGGTGCGTCCCACCCCCTCCTCCATGGACGAGGAGAAAATGAAGGCCATGCTGGAGACGGCACGGGCACAATTCGACTACATTCTCATCGACTCCCCCGCCGGACTGGGCAGCGGTTTTCGTCTGGCGGTGTGCGGCGCCGACCGTGCGGTGGTGGTCTCCACCAACGACTCCTCCGCCCTCCGGGACGCCCAGCGCACCGTGGTGGAGCTGGGACGGCGGCTGGACACCATCCATCTGGTGATGAACCGCATCCAGCCCAAGCTGCTCCGGCGTCTCCGCACCACCATCGACGACGCCATGGACGCCGCTGGTCTTCCCCTGTTGGGGGTGGTGCCCGAGGACAGCCAGGTGATCCTGGCCGCCAACACCGGGGAGCCGCTCATTCTGTTCAGCCGCAAGGGCGCCGCCCTGGCCTACCTGAACATTGCCAAACGTCTGATGGGGCAGCGGGTCCCCCTCATGAAGATCCGCTGAAGCGCGCTGTCGCTTTCAAAAACTGTTTTTGAGGAAAGAGAGGACTGAGTAAGGAATGAACATTGCACTGATGAGTCACGACAAGAGAAAGGAATTGATGGTGCAGTTCTGCATTGCTTACTGCGGCATCCTCTCCAAGCACACCGTCTGCGCCACCAACACCACGGGCAAGATGGTGGCTGAGGCCACCGGTCTGCCGGTGAACCTCTTCCTGTCCCACGAGCACGGCGGCAGCCAACAGATCGGCGCCCGTATCGCCTACAATGAGATCGACATGGTCCTCTTCTTCAACGACCCCCAGACCCACGATCTGGACGCCGATATGGACTACATCACCCGCCTGTGCGATCAGTACAACATCCCCTACGCCACCAATGTGGGCACCGCCGAGATGCTCATCCACGGCCTGGAGCGGGGCGACCTGGACTGGCGCGACATCGTCAGCCCCAAGACCGCTCCCTTCACCGTCTGATTTTCCTACTACCAGTGCGCCCGCCTTTCCCGTCCACGGAAAAGGCGGGCGTTTTCCACATCAGGAGGTGTTTTTGTGGATAAAAAGACCGGACACATCCTCTCCGCCGTCGTCGCCATCGCCGTGGTGGGCGGGCTTTTCCGGCAGAACGCCGCCCTTCAGGGCAAGGTGGACCAGCTCTCCCAGCAGATGAGCAGCCTGAGCAATCAGCTGGTAGACACCAGGTACGACCTCTCCGACGAGATCGGCACCCTCCGACGGGATCTGGAGGACGAGGCCAGCCTCTTTTCCACCGTGGAGACTGAGCTTGGGTACGAAAACGGCGCCTTAACTCTGGCGGTGACAGTGGTACCCAAGGAGCTGAGCGCCGGGGAGACGGCTCAGGTGTCTCTGAGCACGGGCGAGACCGCCGTCCTCACCGATGACGGCACCGGACGGCTCAGCGGCGTGCTCACCTGCTCCCTGCGGGACTCTTTGGAGCCGGTGGTGAGCCTCACCGCCGGGGACCAGACCCGCCGGGAAATTCTCCCCACCCTGTGGACAAACGAGCTCTTCACCCTGAAGGGGGACAGCCGGTGGGAGGACGGCACGCCGTCCGACGTGCTTAGCCTGACCTTTAACGCCCCGGAAAACAGCGCTCTGGAGGTGGAGACCGTCACCGTAGAGGTCCGCTCCGCCATCCTGGAGGTTGTGGAGGGCTCTCTGATGGGCACCCTGGAGGCCGTCCGGCAGGATGACGGCAGCTGGCTGGCCGATGTCAGTCCATACATGGACAACAAAGAAGAATATGACTATGACTTCTGGGTCTCCGTCACCACCGGGGAGGGCGTCCCCCTGCGCAGCGACCAGCCGGTGGCCGACTGTCAGCAGAGCGGCGACGGGTCCAGCAGCAGCTGGGGCGAGGGGGACTTCGCCCTCTACGCCGACTTCGGCGAGGGGTAGGGGCGGGTAGCGTCCGCCCAATACCTTCCCCCTTCCAGGGGGAAGGTGGCTGGCCGAAGGCCAGACGGATGAGGGTG
>OGHJ01001501.1_pt1 | contig 24656 bp, 20 predicted proteins | sample 1571351 | NCBI WGS metagenome assembly OGHJ01 (sample SAMEA2582037, study PRJEB24529) | metagenome | biome: Human gut stool | place: China | collected 2011 | reverse complement strand
TTGTAGGCGAGCAGGCACTTGATATTGTCGTCCTGAAGGACGTGATCTCAAAAAAAATTTGAAGCCCGCAGCTAATAGGGCAGCCGTGCAGCACATTCAGGCGGGTCATGGCTACTCAGAGCGGCGGGCTTGCCGAGTGATTCAGTTTAACCGCTGCTCAGCCAGGCGATCACTATCTGAAGACCGTGTTCTTCTTTTACGGACGCGGATGCTGGAGCTGGCACAAGATCGGCGGCGTTTCGGTTCTCCGCGCCTGCATGAGTTATTGCGCCGGGGGGAAGGGCTGGCGCAGAACCACAAGCGGACAGAAAGGGGTTACCAGGAAGAAAACCTTTCGTTGCGTACCCGCAAACGCGTGAGGCGTCCAAGCCATGCCCGTATTGCCCAGGCTGGCCCTGATGGCCCAGATGAACAATGGGCGATGGATTTTGTAAGCGACTCCCTTATGGGTGGGCGACGCATCCCGATTTTGACAATTGCTGATCTGTGGGATCGTTCAAGCCCGGCGCTCGAAGTGGATATGTCGTTGTCTGGAGTCCGAGTTGTGCGAGTGCTTGAAAAACTACGCCTTCAAGAAAGGTTGCCGCAGTATATCAAGGTTGATAACGTACTACGGCCCAGAATTTAACGGTAAGGCCTTGGATGCAGGGGCTTTTGAGCATGGAGTACAGATAGAGTTCACTCGTCCGGGGAAGCCCACGGACAATGGGCACATTGAAAGCTTTAACGGGAAAATTCCGGGATGAGTGCTTAAATCAGAACGTGTTTCTGCCCCTGAACGATGCTCGCAGAACAGTCGAAGCCTGGCGGCAGGATTTACAACCAACGGCGACCGCACAGTTCCTTGGGCTGGCTGACACCGGAAGAATTTCGCGCAAAGAATATGACCTGCAACCCCTTGGGAATCACTAACTTACGAGTGGTATACGCAGTGGGGTAAGGTCACCTCCCAAGGCGTCAAGATGGAACAACCCATCAGAGTAATCGCTCTTGCTAGGTTGCGCAAAGGCGTGACACCCGTCGTGAGTTTATGGTGAAGCGCAGTGAATACGGCCTTACTTATTGAACCAATGGTAAAGCGAAGCTCTTTGCCAGGACTTCAATGCAAAGGTGCGCTATGCAGAAACGTCCCCACTCTGAGAAAGGACAGTCAACCTGCCGGTTGGGCATATCGTTATAATTGCTATAACTCCACGCATGGCAGGAAAACCCTCAGCTTTGAGGCTGAGGGATAATAGTCTGTTGACACTCTATACATACGTAGGCACCATTAGGAGAACGTTAAAAGAGTATCGACCATAGTATGCATCCTAAATTGTTGTAAATAATTTTTTTTAGAACACGTAACGCTCAGAGCGTATCAGGTCGTGTAATGGAAAAGTATCTGGAAGTTACACAGTCGCGCATGCCAGAAATGGAAACGTTTTTGCGGCAATGTGGCGAAATTTTTAAAACCAGGTGGCTCACCAATAACGGTTCTTGTGTCCGTGAATTGGAACAATCCCTGGGTGAATATCTTTCCCTGCCTAATGTTCTTTCTTGTAACAATGGCACAACTGCCCTCATGCTGGCCATTCATTGCGCCGGGCTGGCTCAAAAAAAAGTTGCACTTACTCCCTATACCTATGTAGCCACTCTTTCTGCTTTATTGTGGATGGGGTGCTCCCCTGTCTTTGTTGATGTGGATCCAGACACGTTATGTCTATCCCCCGATCTGTTGCGTCAACGGCTTCGCGATGAACCAGATATTGCTGGTGTACTTCCAGTTCACATTTATGGGCTTGCCTGCGATGTCGAACAGTTGGAAGAAATTTGTCGTGAACGGGGTGTTAAACTTATCTATGACGCAGCTCAGGCTTTTGGTTCCCGTTATAATGGCAGAAGCTTATTGGATTATGGTGACTATAGCATCTGCAGTTTTCATGCGACAAAGGTTTTTCATACTGCAGAAGGCGGCTGTGTCATTTGCCATTCAGACGAAGAGTTTAGAGCCTTGGCGCTGGCTCGGGCATTTGGGCACGTTGGTGACACTCATTATAGTCTGGGTATTAACGGCAAGCTGAGCGAGCTTCATGCAGCCGTTGGTCTAGCTCTCTTGCCGGGGACAGATGAAGAAATCCGAAAACGCAAAAATATCTATGCAATATATGATGAATCCCTTGAGGGACTTGATCTAGTGCGAATTGGCATTCAACAAGGGCTTGAGTGGAATAACGCTTATTATCCTATCTTGCTCCAAGATGAACAACATCGTTTGGCTGTCGAGCGGGCCCTGCAAAAACATGGTGTGCATCCGCGTCGGTATTTTTATCCAGCGCTTAACACGTTGCCGTATTTGGCTCCAGAATATAAAGCCTCTTGCCCTGTTGCAGAAAGTGCGGCACAAAGAGTTCTGTGTTTACCGATGTTTGGTGATTTGCTCGAAAATGAAATCATTAATATATCGAGAAGCATACGGGATGCTTTTCATAATGTTGTATAAATTGCGGTTAAATAATCAACATTAGAAATATTATGGCGCGAATTTTACTTTACACCGATCTGAGTCCTTCATGGCCATGGGTCTTTGCAACAATACATGCGAATCGCGACATGCTGGCGGAGCATGGCATTGTGCTTGGCCCATTTGCTCATTGGCTTTGTGAGTTGGTACCTTCGCAATTGCTGATGTGGAAAGCTGTGTCTGAAAATGAAGCACCACCACCACATATGGTCAAATGGCTTGAAGAGGTGGCTGTTCATATTGATGCAGGACGGGATGTGTTGCTTATGACGCACATCCCAAATCTAATGGGGCAACAATCGCTTGCGCGTTTAATCAGGCGCTATATTGATTTGAAAAAGCACACAGTGCAGAGTTTTTTTTCTGTTGGACGTCCGTTGTGCGCTTTTGAGCAGCGATATATGGAGGCGCTGTATCTTCTTTCTGACGGTGAAGGTCGAATTTGCGGCGAAGTTTACAGTTCTATATCATCGCTTATTAAAGATGCTTATAACGAATGGGGGCGCAATAATGTTGCAGTTCTAACTGATTTTTCAGATAGCCCAGTCGCTAAAACATGTAATGATGTATCTATTGGTTTCTTTGCAAAAATGGGTTGTCCTGCGCCAACCCCACCATCGTCAGTGCCAGTGCATCCGTTATTTTTGGCTTCTCAAGAGGGGCGCCGATTAGCTTGGACGTTGCAAGTTCGTGGCAACGGGTGGCCCCAGGTTGATGCTGGGCTTTTCATGGATTGCCTGATGCGGACTGAAATTTCCTGGGGTACTGCGCCTCTTAGTCCCAAAAAACTGCGCCAGTCGTTAATTGAAAATGGTGCGGCCGACCTACGTGCACTTGAGGAGCTCATCGGACTGGAAGCTGGAAGCCTTGATTGTCCCCCGTGGCTAGCTACGCAAGCAGAAGCCCAATTTGTGACTCAGTTGCCCGATTTAAATGCAGAAGCATTCGCGGCCGCTCTTCCCTCTTCGGTGGCAAATCCCCTCCGTCAGCGATACGTAAACGACTCTTTGCTGCTTTCTGAAGATCAGAAAATTTTTGCTTCGGCGCTTTCTTCTGTGTCTAATGAATATAATGTTATTGGAGAGCAGACACCGCCGATTGAGTTAACTGTGTTAACTATGACTTACAATCACAGTGCGTATATTGCTGAATGTATGGACAGCGTACTGGCACAACGCACAAATTTTCCAGTGAGGCACATTGTACTGGATCATTGTTCTTCGGATGGTACTGCAGAAATCGTTGCTGATTACGCGGCTAAGCATGCGTCAGTTCGGCCGGTGCTATTGTCTCACCGCATGCCGTCTGAAAATGTTATGGGCTTGTTTATACGTTGTAGTTCACGTTATGCTGCGCTGTGTGATGGGGACGACTACTTCCTAGATCCTCTTAAGTTACAAAAACAAGTGGATTTTTTGGAAGCCAGTCCTCAATGCAGTCTATGTTTTCATCCTGTCAGTGTTCGTTATGAGGGAGAGCCATCTCGCTCCGATATCTATCCGCCCTTGTCAATGATGCCAAGAGGCATTCGTAAAGAGTATTATTTGGCAGACCTGTTGCAGGGGAATTTGATTCAAACTAATTCTGTTGTATACCGATGGCGTTTTCAGGATGGCGTGCCTGATTGGTTTCGTCCTGACATTTGCCCTGGCGATTGGTATTGGCATCTACTGCACGCCGAATTGGGAAAAGTCGGTTTTTTGCCGGAGGTGATGTCGGTATACCGGCGGCATAAGACGGCCCTGTACTACGCGAGCACTGTTTCGTCCTTAGAAAATCGCCGCCTCCATGGCATGTCAGAGCTGGAAACCTATCAAGTCGTTAATGAGCATTTCAAAAATCGTTATTTTGTCCGCTTGGCAAGTTTAGCAAATGGTGTTTTTGCAAATTTTCTCGAAATTTATGTTGAAAGTGGGGATACTTCATTGCTGGACAAAGCATGTAAGGCGTTCCCTGAATTTGGTAAACATTTCCTTAACTCTCTTCGTATCGCGCACATTAAAAATGATTAATTTTCATCTGTAGTTAATGGGTATGGTGTGTTGAAAAAAAGATTTTTGGAGGCGGCTGGAATGGTTTTTTATAGTGATTGTCCTTATTGCATTTTGTAGTTAGGTAAGGTGACGACTGTTTTTGCTTCGGATACTATCTTTTCACAAATGGTTTTACAGAAGTCATGCGGTCAAATTACGGAGCAATAAGCTTTAATTCGACGCAAATGAGCATGGGAAAAGTATGAAAGCCAGTGTGTGTGGTGTTAAAATTCGGGGAATATGCGCTACTGTTCCTCAACAAGTTTTTCGTTTTGAAGATGAGTTGAAGCTTTTTCCTTTCCCAGAAAAAACTTCGCGTCGTCTTGGACGAGTGATGGGCTTTAACGAACATAGAATTGCCGATGCAAACACAACACCTTGTGATCTTGCATCGTACTCAATGAATTACCTTTTTCACCATGGTTTGCTTGACAGAGAAAAGTTACAGGCTGTAATCGTCGTAGCACAAATGGCTGATCACCCGGTGCCAGGTAATAGTAAGGTAATACACGGGCAACTCGGTTTGCCGAAAAATGTTTTTTGCACGGATATCTACGAAAATTGTATCGGGTTTATTTCCGGTTTGTACACAGCATGTTCCTATGTGGCTGCGGGTATTGATGAAGTCGTGTTGATAAATACTGACTGTGGCGCTTGCAGAGCTAACAAGCTTGACAGAAATACCTATCCACTTTGTGGCGATGCTGCTGCTGTAACGGTTGTATGTCGGAGCGATGACCCCGAAGACAAAATTCATTTTTTGTTTAATAATGATGGCAGCCGTAGAGAAGCTCTTCTTGTACCTGCTGGCGGATGTCGAATGCCTTACAGCGAGGAAACTGGTAGAGTCTTTCAGGATGACATGGGCAACTACCGGTCAATGAATGATATGCACATGGATGGCACAGCTGTCTTTCAGTTTGTCATGGAGAGTGTTCCCCCTTTGATTGAAGAAGTATGTAATTTTGCAAAAGTAGATAAATATGATATACGATATCACTTAACGCATCAACCGAATAGATTTATGTTACAGAAGTTGGCAGATCTGATGGAAGTTCCGCAAGAAATACTTTTTAACAATGTTGTTGAATATTTTGGCAACTCTTCATCAGTTACTATCCCCGTTAATATCACTTTTAACCTTGGAGAGCGCATGTTGCATGAACGGCCATTGGTGTGCTGTTCTGCGTTTGGTGCGGGTTTGTCCCTAGCTGCGGCTATTTGCCGCTTGGGTGAAATGGATTTTTGCGAACTGATAGAACACCCCGGCAATGGGGTTACTGCCTTTCCAGGATAACGTAAAGAGAAGGAAGTCGTATGAACGAGAAGGAAAAGCTGGCAGCCCTGGAAGAGATGATGGAAATGGACGAAGGTACGCTGAGTCCTGAAGCCTCTCTTTCAGAAATTGAAGAATGGGATTCTTTGGCTGCATTGTCATATGTTGTTTTTATGAGTGACGAGTTTGGAAGAAAAATGAGCGGAGCACAGGTGCGTTCATTTAAAACAGTTAAGGACATTCTTGATACCATGGAACTGGAGGCATGATATGCCTGCCGTTTTTGAATTTGATAATGTCCGTATAGCAGCGCTTGCCTGTGCAGTGCCATCTTTTGTTCAAGTTATAGAGCCTGAAAAAAGTGCAAACCCTGAATATGTGCATAGTTTTCAAAAACAAACAGGGATATTGCAACGCCATATATCTCTTACAGAGCAAACGAGCACAGACTTAGCTTATGGTGCTGCAATAAAAGCCATGGAAAAAGCAGGATGGGATGAAAAAAGCATTGATGCTGTTGTCTTTCTATCTCAAACCCCTGATTTTAATCCTGGTACTGGTAATGCTTTTATAATGCATTACAGATTGAATTTGTCTAAGGATGCAATGGCATATGATATCACACTGGGTTGCTCGAGTTTTCCCAGCGGTCTTGCGACTTGTGCTTCATTACTCCAGCAAAAAAATATACAGCGTATTTTGATGCTTTCTGGTGATGCCCAGTGGCAATATTATAATGATGTAAGCGCCTTGCTTGCTGACCAGAGTTTTATTCATGGAGAAGGAATAACAGCGCTGCTTTTAGAAAAGAAAAGCGGCTATAATATGCGAATTGCTTTGCATACTGATGGCTCAGGATATCGCTTTTTATTTAATCCAATAGGAGGAGTGCGCAACGCCTGGCGCCACAAGCAGTATGTCTCGCTGTCAAATGGTATTGAAACATATTGTGATGGCAAAAATAATTATATGGATGGGCTTGAAATTACAATGTTTTCAACGACAACAGTTGTCGACAGTATAAAAAATTTTATTGCGCGATATAATACTGCAATTGAAGACTATGATGGATTGGTACTGCATCAGGCAAATCTGCAAATTTTGAAAACTATTGCACGGCGTTTAAAAGTTCCTATGGATAAAGTTCCATTATCTGTAGACCGTTTTGCAAATACTAGTGGCGCATCGACTTCGCTGACGCTAGTTGATGCTTACGCAAATTGTGCGAAAGAAAAACTTCGGCTGCTTACTTGTGCTTTTGGAATAGGCCTCTCTTGGGGGATTGCAGAAATCTCGCTTGAGCCAGCAGTTATAGTCCCCATGTTCAACTATGATGGAAGATTTGAAGACGCGTTGGTGAATGAGGTGCAATAAATGGCTTATGAGCATGACGGCAAAAATTATTTGATTATTGGTGCTTCGTCCGGCATAGGTGAAAGCATTGCCATTCAACTTGCCAGAGATGGTGCTTCCCTGGCAATGCTGGCCCGCCGAAAAGATTGCATGGAGCAAGTGCGGCAATCGCTGACGCCAGGCTCACACCAAATCTATCCCTTTGATGTTTCAAATCTTGTTGATATTGATCGAATGGTGGGCACGATAACTGCTGATTACCCCAGCATTAGTGGCTGCGTCTATTGTGCTGGAGTCGGAGATACCTCGAGATTGAGAGATCTTAGTTCTGAACGCCTTCACTACGTGATGCAGGTTAATTTTTACGCTTTCGTAGAATTTGTGCGCTGTCTCGTGCGCAGGAAAAAGAAAGAATCGGAAATGCGGATTGTTGCCATTTCTTCGTTGGCAAGCATTTGTAATGACAAATACTTCACACCTTACGCTGCGTCCAAGGCTGCGTTGGATGCGTCAGTACGCTGCCTGGCGCGTGAATTAGCTTCTAAAAAAGTTACCATTAATAGTATACGACCCGGCGTCGTCAATGTTGCACGGCTGAGCGCCTTAGATGAACTGACAGGTGGGCTTGACGAAGAAATTAAGAGAAATGGGTATCAGCCACTTGGACTAATACCCCCAGAAGATATTGCCTCTATGGTGTCCTATTTATTGTCGGATTCAGCGCGATTTATTACCGGGTCCAACATTCCCTTTAATGGCGGTGCCGCGTGCTAACTAGTAATATTCAGGAAGGCTTTCCCTCTTTGCATCGAGCTGATATTGCGACGTTTGCGGATGCGGTCGATTCTTTGAAAAAGGAGAATCGGGGCGTTTTAAGTAACGTTTTTTTGTCAATTTCTGAATTGGCTGATATATTTGTTAAAAAAGAGTGTTTTATTTCTGCTTTCGAAGAAACTATTATTGTACTCATCCCATATCATGATAAATATTTCGATCTTTTATTTTATACTTCAACAAAGGAGCATCTTAAAAATGCTATGGATATCTTCACACGTGTAATTTATAAGCATGATTTTCCTGTGCGAATATCTGTTATTGGGGTTGAGCCATTAACTGGAGAAATTGCTTCTTTGCTTGAAAATTTTTCTTTTGAGCTTAGTAAAAAAATTGGGCGAGTTAATTTTACTTCCAGCAAAAATGAAGCGGCAGAGGATTTCTTTTCGTCTTTTGGAAAAGATAAGAGAAAGGGGGGCGTTAAAGTGTCACCCTCCTTTGCAGATTTAGACGATGCTCAGGCTGTGCTTGATATGCTCTTGGAAGAATTCGATCTTTGTAGCGAAAATATCCCGGAACTGGATGCAATCAGAGAGAACATAAGAAAGAAGAATGTTGTTGTTGCCAAAAAACATGGTGAGATAATTGCAATCTGTTATTTTACAATAAAAAATAGAATTAGATTTTGTATTTATGAATATACGCGAAAAGAATATCGTGGAGCTGGGGTAATGTTTTACCTCAATAACTTTGTTGAAAAGTATTTCAAAAAAAACAATATTAAATTGGCGCGTTCTTATGGGTGGCGCGATGTAAACAAAAAACGACTTATTAAAATTTATCGGGCCTTGGGTGAAAATTTTGATGGAGTGTATATATATAATTTAATATTTAATAAGTAGTGTTTGTATTTTATAGCAAGTAATAAAATGTGAGTGTGCAATGATAAAGTTGCAGATGACAATAGCTTCGCTTACTCTTTATAGACCTGTAAAGGTCAATATTGTTCTTCCATACGGACATTTGGCTGGGAATCCGCCGTACAAGGCTTTGTGGCTCTTGCATCCTGCCATGGAAGATGAAAATTTTTTTTTAGATAAGCTGTCGATGTTAGGTGAAGCTGATAGGCAAGATATAGCATTAATTTCCCCAGGATTGGGGAATGGTTATTTTTTGAATTCTTGCATTGAACAGCAATCTGATTTTCTTAGCGATGAATTACTTCCTTGTATTCAGGCAAATTTTCAGATTTCTTCTTCCCCTCAGGATAATTTTTTGATTGGCATCTCAATGGGGGCTTTTGGGGCAACCCTTTGGGGTGTGAAGAAACCTGATACTTTCTCAGCTATTGCTGCCATTTCAGGCGTTTATGATCCTAGATTGCCTTTGGATGAAAGGGCGCTGAAAGACAGGACTATACGTCCTTTTATCAAGATTCTGGGTGAAAAAGTTATGAATAGGCTCATGCTTGATGAGCAAGGGCAATTACGGCCGGGAGCAGATATTGAGAGTCTATTAATGCACAAGACGCCCAACAGTTCGCGTTTTAATTTTATGTGCGGCGATAGAGATTATCTTAGTCTAGCACAAACAAAAAACATGGCTGCCGTGTGTCAAAGGTATGGGCTTGACGTTAGCACTGAGGTTAGCCCCGGTCTGCATAATTTGGATTACTGGCTTAGTGCGGTGAAAAATGCAATAAATTGGATTTCAAACTTTGAGAGCTAGTATGTTGCCTATCAATATATCTCAATATTTTGATCAGCGGGTTCAATCTTGTCCTGAAGGCGTTGCTATTGTTGATGGCGAGCAGCGCGTTACAAACAAGCAATTATACGTTAATTCACTCGTTGTTGCTAAACAAATATCACATTTGCTGAAGAAAAAAAACGTCATAATTGCTGTTTATCTTCCTAAAAGCGTTCAATCTGTGGTGGCCAACATTGGTATTCTATACAGTGCGAATGCTTACATGAATCTTGATGTTAAAAATCCTAAAGAGCGCATTCAAAATATTATTTCTCAAATACGACCTTGTTTAATTATTACCTCCACAGCCATGAAGGGGACGTTGCCGCAGAATGATATCCCACTTCTTTTAATTGATGGTTTGCTTTCGGAGTCTGGCGAGACAAGAGAGTTTGCTGATTCAGAAATGCAAGAAATCCTTGGTTTGCGTAAAAAAATTATAGATACTGATCCGTTGTGCGTGATCAATACGTCTGGTTCTACGGGCACTCCTAAAGGTGTAATTTTAAACCACAGAAGTTTTATAGACTTTACGGCAAGAGTCGTTGAGTTGGAGCTTGTGAGTGGGAATGAGGTTGTGGGCAGTCTTTCACCACTGGTTTTTGATATATATAGCTTTGAACTGTGCATGCTTATGGTTATGGGAAGCACTCTTGTATTGATTCCTGATGCCTTGGCAGCATTTCCTGTTCGTTTGCTTGAGTTGTTGAGTCGAGAAAGCGTTACTTTTTTGTTTTGGGTGCCAACGATTATGGTCAACATTGCTAATATGGATATTTTGAACAGCGTTAAACTACCTGCACTTCGAATGGTCTGGTTTGCCGGAGAAGTGTTTCCTACGGCAAAATTTAATTATTGGTACAAAATGCTGCCTCAAACAACTTTTATTAATTTTTATGGTCCTATTGAGATAACGTTAGATTGTACATATTACGTTGTTAATCGTCCCTTGCATGATGATGAGCCGATTCCAATAGGAAAACCTTTTCCAAATACTGATGTCGTAATCATTACTGATGACGGGAGACGGGCTAAGCGCGGAGAAGAAGGCGAACTCTGCGTCCGCGGATCCTCATTATCAATGGGATACTACAATGATCCCGAAAAAACTGCATTAGCTTTTGTTCAAAATCCCCTTAATACTAGCTACCCTGAATTGATTTATAGAACTGGTGACATTGTATATGAAAATGATTTTGGTGATATTGTTTATAAGGGCAGAAAAGACAGCATGATCAAACATCATGGGTATCGAATTGAACTCCCTGAAATAGAACATGCAGTTATTAGTACAAGAGGTGATATTAAAAACTGTTGTGCTATTTACGATAAAGCTGCACAACAAATTGTCCTTTTTTTTGAATCTGCCAATGATATAGAAAGTAGCGAATTAAAAAAAAGCTTGTTACAGCAGTTGCCGCGCTACATGTTGCCTTCAATTTATATTCGTACTTCAGAGTTGCCACGCAACGTTAATGGCAAAATTGACAGACTCAGGTTAAACGATGAGGCTCAGCTTAACCATAAATAAATTTTGAGGGTGGCAATGGCCTATACTTTTATCACTGGTGCGACATCTGGTTTAGGAGAAGCAGCTGCAAAGTTGATCGCTAAGGAGCGAGATTGCATTCTGCTTGGTCGAGATCTCGATAGATTAAAGGCGGTTGGTGATTTCTGCACTCAGTTTGGGCACAATGTTCTGCTTTTTCCTTATGACTTGCTTGAAGTTGAAGCTTTAGGGGGGACAGTCAAAGCCTTTTTAAACGATCATGCTGTTAATGTAGAGTCTTTTGTTCATTTTGCTGGTATGACCGAACTTTTACCCATGTCTAAGACAAAATATTCAGTTGGCCTGCAGGTCATGAAAGTTAATTATTTTTCAGCATGTGAAATTATCAGTACATTGCTCAAGCGCAAAGTTAATGGTGAAGCTCTTAAAAATATTGTTCTTGTGAGTAGTATTGCTGCAGCAATCGGGGCGAAACATCAACCCCATTACTGTGCCAGCAAGGGAGCAATTAATTCATTAGTTTCTGCTCTTGCCCGTGACCTAGCACCGCAGATTCGTGTTAATGCGATTTCGCCTGGTTCTTTTCAAACACGGATGTGGGATACTCCTTTGCTGCAGCCTATATCTGCAGATAGTTGGAATCCCTCTCTACTTTCGCCTGGGCAACCCGTTCAGGTGGCAACTGTTGTTAACTTTTTATTGTCAAATAATGCTTCGTACATTACAGGCGCAAATATCCACGTCGATGGTGGTGAGCATCTGCGGTTTTAAGGGGGTTTTATGTTGAATTGCACCAATCAGCTCATGTCAAGTGTACAAACCTGTGAGCCGCCTATTAGTAGCGTTTTTTTAGAGCTGACATCCCGGTGCAATATGAACTGTTCATTTTGCCCCATTGGGGTTCTTAAGCGAAAAAAGCAAGATATGGCCCATGAAAATGTTCTCAAGGTCCTTGATGAACTTAAAGGTATACCTTGTGATATTACTTTTCACACTCTTGGTGAGCCTTTTTTAAATCCGCGATTTGATGAATATCTCACAATATGTGATCAGAATGATATTCATTATTGGATTACGACTAATGGTTTGCTTTTAACAGCTTCCAAGCAGCAACAACTCTTTCGACATAAAAATTTGCGTCTTGTAGAAATCTCATTGCATACGATATCGGACCGCAGTATGTCGCTTAGAGGTGTAAATATTTCTTTCGCTGAATATTTGAAAAAAATAAAAAATATTGTTTTCAGTAAAGAACGATTTGAGAATAACATTCAGATAAGACTGGATGTTATGTATGATTTACATCTTTTTTATGATAAGTTGTGGAAGGGGTTTAGTGCAGAAGAATGGGGCGCTTTTCAGGATGTTATGGAAAAGTGGCGAGAAGAATTGGAACAGATGTACCCTGAAGCGAGAGAGCGTTATGCCAATTTTTATAATGGTAGAAAGAAAATTTTTTCTCGTGGAGATCACTATCTCTATCGAAGGAGAGAGGATATTCCCAATGACCTTTTTCACTCCTTGCCTGAACACATCACGTGGTTAAACTGGGAAGTTTTCCCCAACTTTTTTGTAACATTGAAGAAGTTTTTTATTTTTACCCCTGATGCCGAATATTTACAGCAGTCCTTTGGTGGTGAATGTAAGATTAATATAACACCTGCATATGATTTTTCATGTACATTTGCCCATAGTCTTGTCATTTTAAGTAATGGTGACATCACTTTTTGTTGCTTGGATTATGAAGGTGTTCTTTCTTGTGGTAATATAGCGGACATGACTCTCACGGAAGCTGTTCAATCAAAAAACAGGAGAGTTGTTTTGTCTAAACCTGATTCATTTGAGTATTGCCGAAATTGTAAAGGCAAACTTGAAATTACTTCCTGCACCAAAGAGACAAATAATGAGAAGTAATCATCTCGCCTACACATGGAAAGGCGTTACAACATATGTTTACACATATATTCTTGTGACAGACAAATTTTCCATTGAAGATATTGGGGCCGCGCAGGCGAGCGGGAAAAAAATTGTTCTCTGGGGATGGAGGCCTGAGTCTTTTGCTGTGGTTTGCGCACTAAAACATGCGGGAATTTCTGTTGATATTGCTTGTGACGTGCAGCAGTATGAGGCTGATTTTGACTTTATGGGTATCAGTGTTGTCAATTACAAAGAGATTCTTAGAGATGTAAATTCATATTTTTTTATAGTAGCCTTGCGTGATTATGCAGAGCATGTCTCAGTGATAAAACTATTGCTATACCAGGGAGTTGACGAGTTTGGGATTGTATATGATTCTTTTTCCAAAGATTTTAACGGTAATAATTTAATGCAAAAAGCTTTTTTTGATTCTATTAATGAAGTTTTCTCACCTATTAATTTTTTGGGAAACTGGAATGAAATAGCGAATATCCGCAGAGCTTCTCTCGAAGGGGCGGGGTATTGGGACTTTTTATATATGTGGATTTATAGATTTTTTAAAAAGAAGAGCGGTATTAAATATCTGGAAGTCGGTGCAGGCATTGGAATAATGTCTTTGAGTTTGAAAAAGCTTATGGACATTGATGTTACATGGATTACGATCCCTAATGAAGAGCAGCTTTGGGCTGAGTGGCGAAGAGAATCTTCTGCTAATCTGCTGAAAAAATATGATATTAAAACCATCAATGGCTTCATTGAGCTCGATAGCTTTAGCGGGCAATATGACATAATCGTTTGCGCACAGGTAATGGAACATTTTATATATAATCCTGTAAACAGCATGAAAAAATTAAGAAATTTGCTTACGGATAATGGTTATCTCTTTGTGAGTGTTCCCCAGGAAATTGTACACCACAACGTAGATAGTTATCGAGAAATGCCTTACCCAGATGATCTTTCAGAAGAGCAACGGAATAGAAGAATGGTCATCAATAACTTTGGACACTTTCATGAATACTCGTATGATGAAGCCATAAGCGTATTCACAGATAGTGGGTTTGATTGCATAGGATATAAATGGGCTTCTCCCATACATCATTTTATGCTGCGCAAGAATGTTGGCAATGTATCTGATAATTCAATTGTCCCTAGGATCAGTCAATGAAGAACCTTTATATATTAGGTGCAGGAGGATGCGGCCGCGAAACTTTGTTAATGTTACATGAAATTCAGACAATCCAAGGACAACGTTGGAATATTGTTGGATTTCTTGACGATACCGACGATCCTTTGCATGGAAAGGCATGTGACCTCAGTGTTGTCGGGAGTATTAAGAATTTTTTTCCTCAAGAAAATGATGTGCTTGTTATGGCAATTGCCGCGCCAAGTGCAAAAGAAAAAATTGCAACGTTACTTAAAGCTCGTGGCGCAGTCTTTGAGACGATTGTTCATCCCTCTGCTGGCTTGGGAAAACATAACTCTATTGGCGAAGGCACGCTCATTTTTGGCGGTTTTGGCATGACGGTCAATATTTCAGTTGGGAGTTTTTGCACACTTTTGGCCTGCACTCTTGGCCATGATGTTACTGTTGGAAACTATAGCACCATTTCATCGTACAGTAATATAATGGGTCATGTGGCAATTGGTGAAAAAGTTTTCATTGGTGGGAATGTGGCTGTTGCACCTCATGCGATTATTGAGGACGGTGCCTACGTGGGCGTGGGCAGTGTTGTGTTAAAAAAGGTTAATATGGGCGAGAAAGTCTTCGGTAATCCAGCGCGTGAAATTGGCTTATGATCATGGACTTTTTCGTTAGAAAATATTTAACAGAGGCTTTGTTATGGATAAGTTGATTTTTGAAATGCTTAAGGAATTGCAGCCAACGTTTGAGTTTGAAGATGGTGTTAATTTTATTGAGTCTGGGTATTTGGACAGTTTTGACATCGTTCAGTTGGTAGCAGAACTCGAATTGCAGTTTAAGATTGTAGTATCAGCGTTAGACATCGTCCCCGAAAATTTTTGTTCTGTGCAAGCAATTAGGCTGCTAGTAGAAAAAAGCACTAAGCGCATCTGATTATCTCTCAACACCCAGTTGATTATCGTGGATGATGGAAAGTGCCTAGATAAATTCACCTGCTGAAATGGTAGTATCCGTTTGGTGCTGCTGGCTTGTCGGTGAAAACTCCGTCTGCTAGGCCACACACCCCGTTCAGTCAGCTTCCTTGGTGGTACAGCCCTTGTGTTGGTATAAATTTGCTTTTGCGAGAATAAACAGGCGAGAGCGACAAAGCCGGCTGGAGCAAACGAACGATTGTTAGCGTTGCCGAAGTACCAAAACTGAAAAGGTGCATCCGTCTGTTGACGTGCGTTTCCGGCAACAAAATACCGTGGGCGGAAATTCTTCATGTTTACATTGGCCATGAAAAAAATTTCGCAATCGCTCTTGCCTTGCGTGGTCTGTTTTCAGTAACTGGGGCCTGAGCCCTTCGTGTCCTCCAGCACCCATCGTACTACGGACATACTACCGCGGCAGTACGTTACGGCAAAGCGGCTGGTACACTGGTATTTCTGATGGTTGCTCCTTTGGACGAACTGCTGACTTGACACAGCCTTTGGTGGCTGTCTACCTTACTCGACTTGTCGCTTGGCGTACATAGCTTAGCGTTTTTGCACTGAATAATTGCAACTTGGAAGCAATGGACCTCTTCACCACCCGGTTGGGGCATGCCTATACTAAAAGTGTCAATCATTGCTTTGAGAACAGTTTGCGATGTCACAACATTGCAGCTAGTTGGATGACTCTCATTGAGCGGCACCTGCTAAGACAAGACAAACAATTTTTTTCGCCTTGCTGAGAATTGTCAGCAGATTTATTCCGTCTCCGCCCCTTAAAATTACGCCACGGCAGAAGCCCTCATCAAACATCAAATATGATGACGTCCCTGCAATTATCTGCCAAATTCTAAAATATGATGACACTGCATCCTGACTGTTTTGATGACTCCAATGAAAGTGCTCCCAAAGGCACTTTGGGCTACTCCTGTAAAAGGTCGATCTTGGGTACGATGGCGTTTTTTGGGACAATCTGATTTTTTGTTTAGAGGTGGTTATTAAATGTGAAATTACAAAAACAAATGTTGGGGGGGGGGGGGGGGGGGGCTTTTGGCGATTATAGACCGTGCGTTTGGGGCCATACTCTAAAAAATTATTCTTTGGGTTGCGTGGTTTCGTAACATATTTCTGCTTTTTTTGGGGGGGGGCTGAAATCATGCAAAGCTTTGAGTTGGGGCATTACTAGATTACTATTGTCTCCCAAGAATCTGCGAAAGTTCATATCTGGTAGGATCTGGTCTGTGTGGTTTAAGTTTTTTTGTTCAATCTTACAGCTCATCAATTTGTTTCTTAGTGCTGCCATTAGCATTTCGAGTAGGTAATTGGCGTGAGAGGGTGTTGAATATTTTTTGTAACTTTAAAAAAAAGCTAATGAAAAACGAGAAATTGTAATGTTATCTGGACTTAGCTATCTTTAATCGATACTCAATGTATACAATATGCTTAAAAGTATGAGCTTCTGTTAAGGTTTGTGCTGAATCAGTGGAACTCATATCTGTGGAAAAATTGCTAGTTGAATAACACTTGTGTCACAAAAAATTATTATATAGGTATTGTAATGGGAATTTGTTGCCAGTTTAATATTTTGTTTATGTAAATTCAGTTGAGACGTTAAATGAAAAATATGTATGATATTATTAAAGTAGTTGGCAAAGGAAGCTTGCCAGTTCAATGTTGTCAATATCTTCAACAGCTAGGTTTTAAACCTGTTTTGCTTGCTGAGCCTGCTGTTGGATTGCCCTTTGCCCAGGTACGCGCTCAGAGATTGGGAATATTGGTTAAGCCGTTGTCAGAGGCAAGCCTGGAAGATGATATCGGGGGACGGGCGACTCTCGTTCTTAGCATTAATAATACATATGTTTTTCATAAAGATTTTGTAAAAAAAGATCATGTTGAGATAATTAATTATCATAACGCACTGCTCCCATTTCATAAAGGTGTCCATGCTGAAGCTTGGACAATATTTAATCAAGATGCAGCCACTGGGATAACTTGGCATTATGTAGATGCAAATATTGATTCCGGTGAAATTATTTTTCAAGAGCAAATGATCCTCGATGATGAAATAAAATCATTTCAGCTACTTCGCAATCAATCCCAATTGGCGTTTTATTCTTTCAAAAAAATAATACCCGCAATACTTTCTCGTTCGGTAGCAACGCAAAAACAGACAAAAATACCTATTAATCTTGTGCATTTCAAGTGTGATCGCCCCAACAATGGCATCCTTCAGCTCCACTGGCCTCCCCATAAAATTTGGGCTTTTTTAAGAGCTATGGATTATGGGCTGCTTAAAACTTTAGGTGTTCCGCGCATTGAATATGAGGAAAGATCTTTTACTTGGGAAAAATACATTAGAAGTGACCAACGATATGAAAAGTGTTTTATTAGAGATAGAAACATGTATTTACCTTGCGGAATCATTTTATTAGGGGTGACACAGATTGCTTCTATGTAGTGTGGAAGATATAAACTTGGATCACTGACCTATGAATTATCATGTAGCTGTGATTATTTTAAATTACTCACACTGGGAAGCCACCCTGACATGTGCTGACACTCTGTGTGTGGGGACGAGATGCCTGCACATATTGTGATTGTGGACAATGACTCTCCCAGGCGCTTCTGCTGACGAGCTCCTGCACTGGATGGAGGAGCGTGGAAATGGCCGAACAGAAAACATTCTCTGCCCATCGGTAAGCATAACGTTAAGTATGCAATGTCTGCCATCGTTGATGCCTCTCGGTATTCGTTAATATGTATGAAGTATAATGGGCTATGCTGCAGGAAATAATGCTGGTACCAGTTTGCGTTATCTTTTGGGGCGGATGCTTGCTGGGTGAATAATGACACTCTTGTGGAAAAGGTGCTCTCGAAGCCATGTGCTTCCGCATGTTCGCTGCTGATGAACCCGGCCTGTGCGTGTCTTTGCTTCTATACGCTGATGAATATGATCGGGTTCAGTGTTGAGGCGGTGGAAAAACCAAATCCTTCAAGGCCAGCAATGAGTTTGCCTTTTATCCATAGATTGATGGTGTTGGGCGGCAAGGTTCGCCGCCATTTTGGGCCCTGTTGTCAGAATGCATTCTTTTTATTCTCTCAATGTAAGAAAATTCGCATGGATTTTCTTCAACGCAGTTCCATGCTATCGCGGCATTCTCCTCAATCAGGAGCTGTCTTGGTGTGTTACTCTTTCCGCGAAGCATTTTGAATATATCAGGTGGTCTTTTTTAAATTCTGAATATTGCCAGCATGTCTCGTAACTTACTTGAACGACAGAAAAGTTTTAGTTGTCTATTTTTCAGGGCATAATGTGTTGGCGAAATATCCTTATTTCCCCAATGAAGAGATTATTTATACTTTTAAGCAATTAATGCATTTGTTCTCTACGCCAGAAAGATTGCTCGTGCATACTCCAGAATGCCATGCCGCAAAAGTATTTAACCATGTCAATAGTCAGGAAGTATCGTATCTTAAAAGTGCTCGTCGCTTGCACATTAATATCCTTAATCAAAATATCCAGTTGATGTCTTCCATGGAGAATCTGGCCCATTTGAACGCATTGACATGCCATCCGTGGACTTTTTCCTACGGTTAGGCTGCCTTTGCAATGCGAATTGGCTATGTGCCTCAACCCCCATTTTTGTTTGCTGGTACCCTGGCGGAAAATGTCGCCTTCAGCCAGTGGAAAATGACTTGGGACGAAAAGGAAGTCCTTTTAGCGTGCGCAAGGCCTCAATTGATTTCCTCGACACTCATCCGTTGGGAGTGCACCAGTCAATAGGCGAAAATGGAACAGGTCTTTCTGGAGGGCAAGCGCAGCGTGTATCAATCGCGCGCTGTATGCATATCCTCAGCTCCTTATTTTTGATGAAGCAACGAGTGCATTGGATCAGTCTAATGAAGATAGCATACAGCATACTATTGATAGCCTTTCAGAAAATATAACGTGCATCATTGTTGCACATCGTCTGACAACTGTTGAATTGTGTGATATTATTATCTGGATGGATAAGGGGCGTGTGGTCATGCAGGGCAATGCGCATGATGTTTTGCAGCGATATAGCTTAAGATGCGAACAAGAATAACGCCTTACATTCAATGTTGTTACGCTAATAATTTGTGATAATTGCACTTTTGACAACATTGCAAAACTTCGTATCTCATTTGTAAGTTATCAGAGATTCATTCCACTACAGAATGTGCTGCGCCATTTGTAAAAGGCCGCATCAGAAATCACAGATCGACAACGCGCTCTCTTACCTCAGCTTTCCGCAATATATATCCCAATAATCTGCTCTTCGGATCTGTTACGTTTCATTCCTGTGCAAGAATCGCCAGATATTGAACTGCTGTCATCCCAATGTCCTGCTGACGCTCAGGGTGTCTCTACGCCTCAATTTAAACTCGGAGAATGCCCCTGAATCTCTTTGAGCAGGGGCTGTACAAGGCGGCAAGGTGCGCACAAGGGCCGCGGGATTTTCGTTTTAAGAATTTATTTGTGGGCAGCATGCCCTTGGGGGTTCTGCCTTGGCGCGCTGAGAGCAATACTGGCGCTTTTTTGTTTAGTCGTAACCGTGTTATGTGATTGCAAATATTCTATGTCATTGTCAGATATCGTATGGATAAGTTGTCTGCTCTGTCGATTGCATGTGTGGAGAATAGTTTATTGTTGCTAAAAATGAATTGAATATGCTGCGGCTAGTTAGGTAGTATGCTATAGATTTAAAAAGCATATGAATTGAGTATGGTGTTTAGTGTTATGTGCTGTAATGGTTAAATTTAATTATAATTTTAAACTATTGCATAATAAAAATGTTTTTATTTCTAACGTAATTTTATTTTGTGTCGATATGGTTTGGAATACAGCCTTACATCTTGACTTTGCACGAATTTGGTTGTTTATATTTGCTATGCTTTTTTGTTCTTGAGCTAAAGGCGAAAGTACCCACAGGGGTGTCATACTTTCGCGTAGTGTTTGCATCGTTATTCTTATGGACAAGCATAGTTACTGATCCCAATTTGATGCTCCATTTATCTTGAACATGCAATTGTGGGGGGCTTATGAGTATCAAGCTGAAAGTTTTGCTTCTTTCGATCATGGGACCAGCTCTTCTTGCTATTTTGGTATTTGCATACGCAATGCAAAGTATCTGGAATTCGGAGGAGGAGGCAGTTCTTGATTCAGCGCACGCCATTGTAAGCATGGCCGAATCTGCCCGCCTGGAAATGGCTTTGAAGTTCAATGGAATCATCAAACCCTTGGATGAAATTTCACGCGACAGACTCGTTGATGCTGTACCTATCATTACGGCCATAAAAATGGCGCGGCAAAATGCCGACAAATTGGGGTACAAATTTCGTGTGCCCAAATACTCTCCGCGTAATCCAGAGAACACGCCCAACGAGCTGGAAAGAGCCGCCCTGGATAAAATAAAGTCGCAGGGGCTCGCAGAGCTTGTGGTGCGGCAGCCAAATGCCATCCATTATTTCAAGCCAATAGCCCTGACTGCAGAGTGCATGTACTGCCATGGTGACCCAAAGGGTGCGCCAGATCCCATTGGCGGCATCAAGGAGGGCTGGAAGGAAGGCGAAATCCATGGGGCGTTTGAAATAATCTATTCACTGGATGATGCCGTTAAACGAACCCAGAACGCTGCCGTTGCTATTGGCACAGCAACAATTATCATCCTGATTTTAATTATATGTGCGGTATGGCTCATTATGCGCAGCAGCCTTGTGAATCCTCTTTTGCGGCTTCAGACATTTGCCCGGCAGGTTTCTGAAGGTGAACTGGACACGCGGCCGCTGGGTTCCTTCAAGGCCGAGATGCAAGCTCTGGAACGCTCTTTGACCGCCATGGTAGCGCGCCTGAAAGAAAAGATCCTCTTTTCCGAGCAAAAAACGGCAGAAGCCGAAGAATCTGAGGCTCGGGCGCAGCAACATGCATGCGAGGCCGCCGAAGCGAGAGACGATGCCATTAAATCCAGAGCATCGGGGATGGTAGAAGCTGCCAATATGCTTGAAGGCGTTGTGGGTTCAGTAACTTCAGCATCTCAGGAAATATCTGCGCAAGTTGATCAGTCCAGCCGTTTTGCTTCAAGCCTGTCAAACAGTATGAATACTGTTGCGTCAGCCATGGAACAAATGAACACATCTGTTCTGGAGGTTTCAACCAATGCCGGACAGGCTTCTTCTTCGTCAGAAATTGTAAAAAACAATGCCAATAAAGAACTTGCTGAAGTCCGTAATATGGTTGAAGCCATCAAGTCCGTGCAAACCATTGCAGACGGATTGAAAACAGGAATGAGCGAACTGGGGCAAAAGGCCGAAGATATTGGAAAAATAATGAATGTCATTAACGATATCGCGGACCAGACCAACCTGCTTGCCCTTAATGCAGCCATCGAAGCCGCAAGGGCGGGTGATGCCGGCAGAGGCTTTGCCGTTGTTGCGGACGAAGTTCGCAAACTTGCAGAAAAAACCATGTTGGCAGTTACGGAAGTCGGCGATGCCATCAAGGCCGTACAGCAGGGTACCCGCAATAATGTCAGTGGCGTGGATGTGGCGGTTGAAGCCATTTCCAAGGTTAATGGCATGGCCGAGGGAACAGGGGAAGCCATCAGCCAGATAACGCTCCACGTGAATGAAATGGCCGGTCAGATTCAGGCCATTGCACGCGCTGTGGATGAGCAAACTCAGGCCTCTTCTGAAATAACAAAATCCATTTCCACAGCAGATCAGGACACGTCCGAAACATCAGCTGCGCTTCAGGAAATATCAACAGCATTGGTTGATCTTTCACAGCAAAGTCAGGTTCTTGAATCACTTATTGCTAAACTTAGAGATGACGCCAAGCAAATAACATCAAAATTTAAATAATGGAGAGGAACGGCCCGCAAGGGCCGTTCCTTGACTTATCAGCATGATAATAAGCCCGGGCGGGCAAAGCATATTCGCCTCCGGAACGCCAATAGTTTGTAAACAACGATTGAGCGCGTTCCTGGGGACGCTGCCTTGCCCGCCTTTACTTTGCCCCAGGCATGCGGAATTGCGGAGTGCAGGCCTGTGCTATATACTCCCGCTCTATGATTATTCTTGGCGACAGAGACATCAAAACGCTCCTTCTGGATCTGGCCCAGCAGCGCGCAGTGGAAGACGTGCTTTCGCTGGCTGTTAAAAGCCTCGGCACCGCGCGCGATTCGGCGCTGGTGCGCATATGGCTTGTGGAACCGGACACTGCCTGCCCCACATGTGCGGACAATGCAATCTGCGCGGGCCGGGGGCGATGCCTGCACCTCAAGGCCAGCTACGGAAAATCCCGCATTGACGCCAGGCTGTGGACAGAAACGGAGCTGTCTGGATTTTATCGCTTTCCTCTTGGCAGCAGAAAGGTCGGAGCCATTGCTCTGACCAACAAACCGCTTGAAGTTGCCCGCATTGACGGCACAGAACCCTGGATTGCCGACCCGCGATGGATCGAGCGGGAGGGCATTATCAGTTTTGCCGGGCAGCCTCTTGTTTGCCGGGGGGAAACCCTTGGTGTCATCGCAGTTTTTTCGCGCGGCATGCTTGAAGCGGGCACTCTTGAACTCTTGCGCATGGTTGCCGATCATATTGCCTACGCCATTGCAAATGCCCGTCTTTTTGAAATAGCCGATGCCAGCAACCAGAAAAAAGAGCTGGAAAACGCCCACCTGCGCGAGGAACTCTGCGAAGCGCGCAAGTTTACGGGCATAATCGGCGAAAGCTCCGCAATCAGGGAAATTCGCGAACAGATTCAGATTGTCGGCGATACGGAAGCAACCGTACTCATTCAAGGTGATTCCGGCACAGGCAAAGAACTTGTCGCCCATGAACTGCACAAGCACAGCAAAAGAAAAAACAGCCCGTTTATCAAGATAAACTGCGCCGCAATCCCGCAGCATCTTTTTGAAAGCGAATTTTTTGGTCACGCCAAGGGGGCTTTCACTGGCGCGATCAATGACCATATGGGATTTTTTCAGCTCGCTGACGGCGGAACCCTTTTTCTTGATGAAATTGCCGAGATTCCGTTGGAGCTTCAAGGCAAGCTGTTGCGGGTCATACAGGATGGGGAGTTCAGGAGAGTCGGCGAAGGTAAAAGCCGCCACACTGATGTGCGGATTATCGCCGCCACCAATAAAAATCTGAAACAGGCCATCCAGAACAAAACGTTCAGGGACGATCTTTATTACCGCCTGCAAGTTTTCCCCATCATCATGCCAAATCTTAATGAGCGGGAAGAAGACATCCCCCTGCTGGTGCGACATTTCATCGGCGTTTTTTGTAAAAAAAATGGTCGCTGCGCTTTTGACCTGTCGGAAGAACAGATGCTCAGGTTGCGGCACTATAGCTGGCCGGGCAACATCCGGGAATTGCAGAATTTTGTTGAAAGAATGGTCATCACCGGGCGGTCTGAGCAGGCCCTGGCCTATCTTGCCCTTTGCGGGCCAGCGGAGCAGGCGGAGAAAGCCTGCGGCGAATCTGCTGGCGGCCCGCAAAAGATTTTGACGGAAAAGCAGATGCGGCACATGGAAAAAGCCAATCTGAAAGCCGCGCTGGAACGGACAAACTGGCTCATATACGGCAACCGGGGCGCTGCGGCCTTGTTAGGGATAAAACCAACAACCCTTATTTCCCGGCTCAAACGGTTTGATCTGTATAAACTCCGCCCGGCATCCATATTTTTTGACGAGCCAAAGGATTTTTCCGGGGCCGACTAATTCACCCAGTTCCCTATGAAAAAAAGGCGAAGTTCCGGCGGCAATGGCGTGCTCCGAAACTTCGCCTTTCATGTCATCTGCCTGCAGTGCAGATCAGCTCAGCGAGGTGCGGTATTGTGGAGGAACGGCATTTCCTATCCCTCGCCCTCGGCCTGGCTTTGCTTTCCAGCCCCCTTGAGGCCGTACATGGTTGTACTGCCTGAGGACCAAAATTCCATCACTTCGCATTGCACCATTGAAGTCAGTATTTTTTTTACTTCTCTAGGGCCTTTTTCAGGAAAAATATCCAGAAAATCTTTGAAGTAAAATTTGGTCTTATTTTTCTCGCTGATGAAATCAACGATTTTTTGTTGATCCGGCGTCATGGTAACCTCATTGTCCTGACCACCCCGCAGAGGGATGCGGGGTGGTCAGGGCTGTTAGAACTTGAACTGCGTGCTCTGCCGCCAGGTGTAGTAGGCGGGATCGCGGAAGTCGTCGATAAGGTGGTGGGTGAATTCAAGGCCGGTCAGCTTGAAGAAGGTTTCCCAGCCGATGCGTTCAGCCCAGTCGCCCAGACGCTCGTACTTGTTGGCGTTGGCTGCGTATACGTCCACAATATGCTTGATGGTCTTGGTCAGTGTGGGCCAGCGGGGCGGTTCGTTGGGGATGTAACCCACAACGACCTTGGAGAACTTGGGCATGC
>OGHJ01001493.1_pt1 | contig 24719 bp, 20 predicted proteins | sample 1571351 | NCBI WGS metagenome assembly OGHJ01 (sample SAMEA2582037, study PRJEB24529) | metagenome | biome: Human gut stool | place: China | collected 2011 | reverse complement strand
AGACAGCCATTCTTCATCAGATCGACAGAATCCACCATTTGCTGCATATAATCAGTATTCAACTCAAAAATGATGTCAGCATTGATGTTTTTGAAGGTGTAATTCTGCAGAGAGACAGCATAACAATAGTTTTTTCTGTGTAGGGTATATTCGGTCGCAAAACGGTCAAGAGGCAGAAAATGGTTATAATTGTCGGAGGAATCCAGAGTCTCCTTCCAGTCCTCATATTTTGCGAGATCCAGTTTTTGATTGTTTTTATAAAAGGAATAAAGATTCTCAAAATCATTATAGCTGATCACATAGTCTGTATGACGCAGATGGATATAGTAGGTCTGGATCGGCTGGAGTGAATAGTCGGAATACATATCTACCAGAGCCTGCTTGGTAATATAGGCATTATAATAAAACGCCCGTTCGCCCTGATCGGCTTCCGCCAGGCGGGATAGACTGGAATTATTTGCCATGCGCTTGGAAATCAGATAGATATTGGCATAACAGCTGCTGTACTGTTCGGCTACATTTTCCAGAGAAAGCATATTTTCATTCAATAGTTCCTGCTTTACATTATGTGAAAGAATAAAATGGAAAACAATTCCAAGAATGAGCACAATGACCAGGAGCAGACTGTAGGACGTTATCAATTTTATGAAGTATTTATTTTTTCTGGAATTCATAACAAAAAAACCTCCTGAAAGATATTATTATAGTATCATAATCGACAAAAAAGGCAATGAAATAAGATGCGGTAAAGTGAAATATGTACCGTTGACATAAAAAATGAACCCTAGATAACAAAAAATATGTACACCAAATATTGAAAAATGTGACTTCTAATTGTGCAGAATGACGGATATAATGAAGGCACATTGATACTTCTGGCGCCGAAGTGACAATAATCAACAAACGAGCAGTAAAGAAACAAAGTAAAAAACAAAATAAGAAACAACACAAAATAAGAAACAACAGAGAAGATAACAGAATATGGACGGAGGTTATTTATGGTAAAGAAAAAGTTATTATCAGTTGCACTGGTTGCGGTTACCGTATGTTCCATGATATTTACAGGGTGTGGGAGCTCTGCGGAAAATACGGGAAATGATACAGGAAAGACAGATACCGATGCACAGGCAGGAAATACTGCCGGGGATGCTGCGGATGATGTAGAGAAACCGGAAAAGATTACGATTATGGTAGACGGAACTTTCCAGGCGACATTGGCAGACGGTCAGGAAGAATGGGTTAATAAATGGGAAGAACTGACAGGAATCGAACTGGAGGTCATACAGCCGGACCATAATGCCTATTATGATGTGCTGGGACAGACCTTTGCCAGCGGACCGGAGAACTGGCCGGATGTAGTTATCCTTGGATCTTCCTATTATTCCGGATATGCGGGAGAGGGAGCTCTCTGGGATATGACGGATGCTTGGAACAACTCCGAACTGAAGAAGAATCCCAATACCGATGTGGGTGTCGTAGAAGGCAATATGCTGGACGGACATCTTTACGGACTGGCACTTGGCGGAGGCGGCGGATGTATGACTTTCCTCAGAAAACAGTGGCTGGATAACTGTGGACTGGACATTCCGACGACGTATGAAGAGTATCTGGAAATGCTGGATGCTTTCACTAACGGTGATCCGGATGGAGACGGTATCAATGGAAATACCATTGGTGTATCCGCAGCCGGATTTGTAGGAAATGAAGCTCCTTATACCAATTATCTGCCGGAATTCTATCAGGATGCATATCCTTCTTTCTATCAGGGAGAGGATGGCGTATGGAGAGATGGATTTACCGAGGATTCCATGAAGGAAGCGATCAAGAGATTACAGGATGCTTACAACAAGGGTTATATCGACAAGGAATCTCTGACGAATGCGACCAGCAACTGCCGTACCAAATTCATGGAAGGTGAGTTCGGAGCATTTACTTACTGGGCAGGCGGATGGTCTGATCAGCTGTCGGATGGACTGGCTGCGAATGGACAGGACAGCGAACTGGTATTTATGCCGCCTATCGCAGAGGTTGGAAAATACTGGCAGAGATGTGCACCGGTGTATGCGATTACTTCTTCCTGTAAGAATCCGGAAGGCGTATTCAAATATTTCCTGGAAAGCATTTTTGATGATGGAGATATGGAAACCTTGTGGATCTATGGAGTAGAAGGTGTTCATTGGTCCAGACAGGCGGAAACGGTATGTGGTAATACATATCAGGATGGAGAATTCCATATGCTGGAGATGCGTTCTCAGCCCGGAGTACAGTATACGACCATCATTATGGGAGATACCAATATCTGCCCGTTGACCGAGAGACTGGTTCCTGTGAAGAAATATACAGAGGAATCTATGGAAATCTTCAATGCCAATAACAAGACGGCACCTCTGCCGGTAACAACAGATATGATGAGTCAGTATAACGGCGATCTGACCAGCTTGAAGAACTCTATTATTGCGGACTGTGTGGTACAGGGTATTTCTGTGGAAGAGGGTTACAAGCGTTTTGAACAGGAAGGCGGAGCCGAGTGGTCTCAGGCAATCGTAGATTCCCTGAATAATAAATAAAAAGGCGACAGCATGGGAGGTTATGGTATGGCAGCTAAAATGAGAGAACTGACGGAACAGAATATACAGGAATTTGTAAAAGAAGTGGAAAAAAGAAAAATTCCTTTACACAGTGTGCTGATCGCACAGCATGGGAACCTGCTGTTTGAAAAATATTATGCACCCTATTGCCGTAATAAGCTGCAGAGAATGTTTTCTGTGACTAAAAGCTTTACTTCACTGGCAATCGGATTATTAGAGCAGGAAGGGAAAATTTCCCTGCAGGATTCTATCTGTGGTTATTTCCCGGAATATCTGCCCGGGAGAGTGAATCCCTGGCTGGCAGAGATGACGATTGAAAATATGTTGAAAATGCAGACTTGTTACAACATGACAACTTATAACAAGACCAGCACAACGGAGAACTGGGTGAGGAGCTTTTTCCAGACAGAACCCACCCACAGACCCGGAACTCTCTTTATGTACGATACCTCATCCTCCCATGTGCTCTGTGCACTGGTAGAAAAACTGACCGGTGAAAAGATGCTGGATTATCTGAAAGAAAAGCTGCTGCGCCAGATTGGCTTCAGTGAGGAGTCTTATATCATAGAGGATCCCTTTGGAACCTCTATGGGAGGGAGTGGCCTGATGGCTACTCCCGAGGATCTGCTGCGTACCGGCTGTATGCTGTTAAATCAGGAAAAGGATTCCTATACAGCGAGAGCGACAGAGCCGAGAACAGCAACACAGCTCGATGGCGACGGCCGCTGGTATGGATATCAGTTCTGGATCCCGATGGAGGGGACTTTTGCAATGCTGGGGCTGGGCGGTCAGATAATGCTGGCAGTTCCGGAAATGGATCTCGTCGTTGTAACGACAGCAGATACACAGGGTATGGGCGGAGCCGAGCAGATGATTCTCGCTGCGGTGAGAGAAGTGCTGCTGAAGGATTGTTTCCCGGAAAACGATGTGGAGAAAACAACGTTGCCTGTGCTGCGTACGGTATTTGAAGGGAAACCTTGTGCAGATTTTGGGAAAAAATATCCGCTGCTCCGAAACAAGTATGGATTTACATGGTGTGGTGTGACTTTTTCCGATGCGGATCAAAAAGGAGTACTCTCGTATGAAATAGAAGGAAGAGAATGTCAGCTTTCCTTTGGAATCGGACATCTGGAAGAGGGAGAGTTCCCTATATACAAGGAGAAATGTGCTTCATCCGGAGCCTGGATGGATCAAAATACGCTGTTTATCTTCTGCTGGCTGATCGGAGAAAGTGTTGCATCCATCCGCTTCCGTCTCTATTTCTCAGAGGATGGACTGACCATACATATGAATAAAACAGAAGAGACAAAGTACAACGAATATATGGGATTTTTGAATAGCTGACATAGAGCAGCCGGAACGGAGGGTAAACGTTGTGAAAGAGAAAGGAAAAACTTTGCCTAAGAGGACACCTGGAGGAACCGCGTTCAAGCACGCCCGTGCATATCGGGGAGTCTATCTGATGGCGACACCGGTATTGGTGTCAGCATTGATATTTTATTATCTCCCTATGTTTGGTATCCGTTATGCCTTTTTTACATATAAAGGAATCAATGATCCGATCTTTGTAGGAATAAAGCACTTTGTAAAAATGTTCAGTATGCCGGGGTTTTGGAAGGCGTTCAGCAATACGCTGGTGCTGAGTATTACAAAGCTGATTTTGAATACCGGTGCGGCAGTTATTATTTCGGTATTATTGAATGAATTGATTTTTTTAAAGTTGAAAAAGGTATTTCAGACAATTGTATACATTCCGCATTTTATGTCCTGGGTAGTGGCAGCATCCATATTTTCCATGATCCTGTCTCCGACATCTGCGGGATTGGTCAATGATGTCCTGATGAAATTACACTTGATCACGGATAATATCTATTTCCTCGGAGATCAGAAATGGTGGAGATTTTCGTATTACATAATCAATGTCTGGAAAGATACCGGCTGGGGAACGATTATTTTCATGGCGACGCTGGCGGGGATCAGCCCGGAATTGTATGAAGCAGCGTCGATGGATGGGGCAAACCGTTTCCAGAAGATGATCTACATTACCCTGCCTGCGTTGAATAATACGATCGTGACGGTACTGGTATTGAATCTGGCGAAGGTTATGAATCTGTTTGAGTCAGTTTTTGTATTACAGAATGATGCCGTTATCAAGGTATCGGATGTATTGCAGACTTATATCTATACGCAGACATTTAACTCCGGTGCAATTCCGGATTATGGGTATACGACAGCGGTCGGTATGTTTTCCTCTATTATAAGCTGTATTCTGGTACTGGTATGTAACAGGGTAAGCCATAAGACGAGAGGAAGAGGTATTGTATGATGAAAAAGAAAGTGAAAATTTTTGATATCGTATTGATCGTAATATTTACCGTATTTTCGCTGGTGATGATCATCCCGGTATATAAAGTACTGGTGGACTCTTTTGATCTGAAGACGGCTTATGGTATGAAGTTGTTTCCGGAGCAGTTCGGGTTCGCAGGGTATAAATCAATTTTTACCAATCCGACGATGCTCAGACCATTCCTGATCTCCTGCTACACGACGGCTATGGGCACGATCATGGGATTGCTGATCTCAGTACTTGGGGCGTATGTGCTGATTCAGTGGAAGATGCCGGGGCGTGCGTTTATTGCCAATGTGCTGTTGTTTACCATGATATTTAACGGAGGTATGATTCCGACCTATCTGGTAATGAAAGATTTCCATCTGACAAATAATCTGTGGGGTGTGATCCTGCTGCCGGCAATCAATGTCTATAATCTGGTGCTGATGAAAAACTTTTTTGAGGGAATTCCTGTAAGCCTGATGGAATCGGCAGAAATTGACGGCTGCTCCCATTTTAAAATACTGTATAAGATTGTGTTACCATTGTCTAAGGCGGCACTGGCTTCCATCGGATTAATGTATGCAGTTGGATACTGGAATGATTATACAAATTACAAACTGTATATCACGAATTCAAATTTATATAACTTCCAGATGAAACTGCGGGCATTGATCATGGGAAGTGATCTGCCGTCTGCGGTAGAGGGAGCTACGGAAAATACAGTAAAAAATGCAGCAGTCATCGTAGCAATTCTGCCATTTATGATCATTTATCCATTCTGCCAGAAATATTTTGTACAGGGAGTAAATATCGGAGCAGTAAAGGAATAACAAGTAATAATACCGAAAACAAAAATGACATTCGCGGACAATTGGCGGATGTCATTTTTGCAAAATGAAATCTCAAGAAAATCTTAAGAATTTTCGGTGGACAAACATAAGGCTTTCGCGATACAATGTATTTTAGAGTGTCGGTCGGATGACCGGTTAGAACAAACAGATGAAAGGAAGCATTCATGAAAAAGAAAGTACTTGCAGCAATTTTGATTGCAGTAGGTGTTCTGACAGGATGTGGAAACACAGAACCTATCTCTTCCCCTATCCAGACTGTGGAAGCAGAGCCTATTGCTACTGATATCCAGGAGGTTGAACAGCCCGGTGCGACAGAGGAAGCCAATGAGAATCATGACCATATGTACCGCAGTGAGCTTACCAATGAATGGATCGATGAGAGCCTGAAGGATCAGCGTCCCATCGCCGTAATGGTAGATAACGAGAAGACCGCACTTCCTCATTTCGGTGTGGCAGATGCAGATGTAGTATATGAGATCATGAACAGTACCCTGAACGACAGAATTACCCGTTTCATGGTAGTGGTAAAGGATTGGGATAAGATCGAGCAGCTGGGTAGTATTCGTAGTGCCCGCCCTACCAACTTCATGCTGGCAGCAGAGTGGAACGCAGTTCTGTGTCATGATGGTGGTCCCTTCTTCATCAACGACTGGGTGGCAAAGGATTATTCCGCGAACTTCAGCGGCGGCTTCGCCCGTTACAGCAACGGTAAGGCATCAGAGTTCACAGAGTATATCACTTACGATAAGTACACCAATACCCAGAAGGGCAAGACCTATGATGGTCTGAAGCAGCGTTTTGAGAGCTCCAGATATACCACGACTTACAATGACTATTATCAGGGACCTCATTTCAAATTCGCAGATGCAGAGGTTACCTTTGCTGACAGAAACGATGCGATCAGCGCAACCACTATTGAGCTTCCCTTTAAGCATAACGGTTCTACTCTGAAGTATAATGAAGAGACCGGAACCTATGATTATTATGAGTATGGTTCTGCACACAAGGATGCAGCAAGCGGCGCACAGCTGACTTTTGAGAACGTTATCCTGCAGAATACCACTTTTGCAGATCTGGGAGAAGGCTACCTGATCTACAATGCGATCGATTCCGGACGCTCCGGCTACTATATCACCGAGGGTAAGGCAATCGAAGTGAACTGGACCAAGTCTTCCGAGAATGCGATCACACATTATTATGATGCGAAGACCGGCGAAGAGATCGAGGTTAATACCGGTAAGACATACATCTCTCTGGTTCCTTCCGATGGCTGGAACAATGTTGTGATCAAATAAATACAGTCATTATGATAAAAGTAATAAGATCCCTTTCGTGGTGCTATCGCCGCGGGAGGGATTTTTTGTGCGATCATGCAACTTGATAAGCGCGACAATGTGTAATTTGATGAATGCCTATGACAAAAAATAAGCGATTTATATGCAATAACCGTAAAAATCTCATGGATATCACTGAAAACTTGCCTTATAATAAAGCATAGTAAAAATGTTTAGGAGTGAAGGCAATGAAGGCTGCAAAAAAATATAATCCGGATCTGATCCTGCATGGAAATCTGATCCGTGCAATATTATCTCTGGCAATTCCGGTGGTGATCAATAGCTTTTTACAGACCATGTATAATCTGACAGATACTTACTGGCTGGGGAAGATCGGCACGGAGCAGCTGGCGGCGATCAATCTGGTAACACCGATGCAGAATATCATCACGAATTTCGGCAGCGGGATCACGGTGGCAGGAGCAGTTCTCATTGCACAGTATATCGGTGCAGGGGAAAAAGAGGATGCCAGATCCATGGCGAATCAGATATTCATCTGTGCCATGGGGTTTGCGGTAGTCTGTGCAGCGTTATGTTTTCTGGGGACTCCGGCGATCGTGAACTGGCTGGGTGCTGACGGAGGCACGGCATATTATGCGAGAGTCTATCTGCGGGTAGTTATCTGGGATATGCCATTTTTGTATATGGTGAACATATTCTCCGCGGTGCACCAGGCACAGGGAGATACGGTGAGACCTATGCTATTGAACCTGGGAGGCATTACGTTGAATCTGTTCCTGGATCCGTTTTTTATGATTATTCTGGATATGGGAACAGCGGGAGCAGCGCTGGCGACGCTTTTGGCAAAAGCAGTGCCTGCTACGGTGGCATTTATTCTTTTGTGCAGACCGGAAAATGACATCTGCCTGAATCGCAGATATATGCAGCTGCAGAGAGAAAAACTGGGCATGATCCTGAAGGTCGGATTGCCCACTGCTATTGGAGGCAGCACCATGCAGCTCGGATTCCTGCTCATGAGTAAAAATGTATTTGTCTATGGAACAGAGGCGATGGCAGCTTACGGTATCGGCAACAAGGTCAATGGTCTGATCACTCTGCCCTCCAATGCCATCGGCTCAGCGACTGCAACGATCGTGGGACAGAATATGGGAGCAAAACAGCCGGAGCGTGCAGAGCGGGGATATCGCTTTTCTATGTGGATATCGGTTGTATTTTTATTCGTAGGTGGTATGATCTTATCAAGAGATATGATCTCCACGGCGATCGTCAGTATTTTCTCCAAAGATGCAGAGGTCGTGGGAATGGCAGCAGACTTTTTAAGTGTGATGGCATTGTGGTGTTTTACCAACGGAGTATATAATACGACCTCTGGGCTGTTCCAGGGAACCGGACACACAGAGGTAACGATGGCGATCGATGTGACCAGATTGTGGGTATTTCGTTTCCTGACGCTGTGGTTCTGCGAGAGCATTCTGCATATGGGCGTACGCAGTGTCTGGTATTCCGTGGTGATCAGTAATGGTATCTCTTCCCTGATCCTGTATGTTCTGTACCGCTGTGGTATCTGGAAGAAGACGCGGATCAAAGTGGGAAAATAAGCTGCTTAAGGAGTACCATGGAGAGTAAGAAAAAAGGTAAGAAGAGTCTTCGGATATATATAAGCATCGTTATAGTACTTTTGCTGCTTCAGGTCATTGCCTGGAACAGCAGAAGCTTCAGCGATGCTTATATTGCTTATATTTTCCCCATCTGGGTCAATACCTATGGCAGAATCACGGGAAGCTTCCCCTTTTCTGTGGGAGAATGGATGATCGTGGCGGGGATCGCTGTTATAATATCAGCGGTTCTGCTGGGGATGAGTATGATTTTTCCGGGATGCAGGCATTCGGCAAGGTATTGTCACAGTGTTAAGAGGTTTTTTCGTTTTTTTGCATGGGTATTGCTATTCGTGTTTGCAATCATGACTTTGAATTGTACGATGATCTATCATGGTTCTACCTTTTCGGAGAAGTATTTCGGAGAGGAAGAGGGGCAGCAGGATGTAACGCTGCAGGAGCGGACGGAGGAGCTTTTCAGGATTTATAACGATATTGTGTCCCATTGCAATGCACTGAGTATGGAGATGGAGCGCGATCACAGTGGCGTCGTGGTATATTCCGGAGGGGTGGACAGTAAGGGGAATGCGGTGGATATGGCAGGAGAAGCCATCGATGCGATGCAGAACCTGGGGAAAAGCTATGCCCAGCTGGATGGTTATTATCCGAGACCGAAGGCTATGTTTTTCTCGGATTTCATGTGTCAGATGTATATGTGCGGGTACTATTTCCCGTTTTCCATGGAAGCAAATTATAATGACGTTATGTCTGTCATGAAGAAGCCGGCGACTATGTGCCATGAACTGGCGCATATCCGGGGATATATCTATGAGGATGAGGCGAATTTTATTGCGTTTCTCGCCTGTGTGGAGTCGGATGATGCTGCGTTTCAGTACTCGGGATATTTAAGCGTCCTGAATTATGTGGCGAATGATCTGTACAAGACGAGATTGGCGGACCCTGAGAGCTATGCGGCAGCCAGGGAGGCAGTACGTCCGCTGCAGGTATTGCAGCAGGTACAGGAGGACAATGTCTTCGTCACAGAGGAGGAATGGGAGCGAATCAACGGGAAAGCGGTGGTGGACACGGAGACCGTGGACAGTGTCTCAGATACTCTGACGGATGCTTCGCTGAAGCTGAATGGTGTGTCGGATGGCATGGTCAGCTACAACCGGGTAGTGGAGCTGTTGTTACAATGGTACGGCCAACAAGAGGAGTACTAACCGAAACATTTGTAAGAGATAGAGGAATAATTGCAAAAATTTAAAAATTTTTCTATTAACCACTTGACATTTGATCAGAATTTATGTAAACTACGATTGTTGTGACGCAGAGCAGTCATGAGATACAGATTGCAAGAAGGATTAAGTCGCGGGCCCAGATAGCTCAGTTGGTAGAGCAGAGGACTGAAAATCCTCGTGTCACTGGTTCGATTCCGGTTCTGGGCATTTTTAATGTTTAAAAAATCATAGTTATATTCTTCATTTCAGTGGTTCGTAAGAATCGCTTTTTTTATATCTGGAACAAAAAACAACAAATCATTTCGGAAAATTAGAAAAATCCACACATATCAGTAAAATAAAAATCCCACAATATCAGGAAAACAGAACATATACGGAAGGTAAATCTGTAAGGGAAAATCAGCATTTCAAAGATGAAAATAGTGAATTTGCACAAAAACAGACGATTCTATTTATTGAATATGTTCAGTTGACACAAAAATTCTTCTGTGATATATAATATATAAACACGAGTAAATAAACAACAACAGGAGTCGAAATGGTTACCAGAAATGAAGTTGCCGAAAGGGCAGGCGTATCCCCATCAGTAGTTTCATATGTACTTAACAATTCGAATTATGTCAGTGAGGAGAAGAGGAAGGCGGTGCTCAAGGCAGTAGAGGAGCTTCACTATCATCCGAATTACATTGGCAGAAGCCTTAAGACAAAAAAGACAAATATACTTGGTCTTGTTTGTGATGACATCCGAAGTGAATTGTTTGCAGAGATCACTTATTTCAGTGAGAAATACGCATATGACAAGGGCTATAATCTTTTCCTTTGTACCAGCCATCAGGAGGATGCATTCTTAAGTCAGCTTGTTGACCACAGACTGGATGGAATTTTTCTGGCAACAAGTATTTACAGTACAGAACAGATCAATAAGATCGCAAAGAGTGGTATTCCTGTTGCGCTTTACGGCGCACGTCATTATGGAGAGCTAGAAAGCCGTGTAAGGTGTCTCCGTGTTGATTATGTGAAAGCTGCTTATCTGCTGACAGAGAGACTGATCCAGAGAGGGTTTGAAAGAATCGCCTTTTTCCCTCCCTACAAGTCAAAGGTTCATCAGTTCAGCAGAAAAGATTATCGCTATCGTGGGTACGAGGATGCGCTGCTTGCTTATAATTATCAGGTGGATGAAAGCCTGATCAGCTACGAAAATGATCGCTATGATGATATCCTGAACAGAGCTGTACAGATCTGTGGTGATAATCTTGAGAAATATGGGAAGGTGGGAATTGTTGCCGGTAATGATTATCTGGCAGTGCTTATCATGAACCATCTTAAGAAAGCTGGGTTATATGATCCGGAAAAGATAGCGATTACAGGGATGGATGACACAGCGTCCTCCAAGATTGTAGATCCGAGGCTTACAACAGTCGGGTTTTCCAAAAAGGATATCGCCAGATATGTGGTTGATTTTCTGGTAGAGGATGGGAACAATGATGGACAGCAGGTCAAGGATATCCCAGTATATCTGGTGGAAGGGAAAAGCGGTTAATTTATTATTTTTGCAAAATATTTACACGAGTTTATAAAGAGAGGAGAGATGGAAGAATGAAATGCAGGAAGAGTGAGTTAGTCAAGGATGTGCCTGGCTTATATGCAGTTACAGATGTCACACTGGATGGCAAAGAGTATTATGCAGCAGCATCTGAAAACCGTGGCGGCAGGGTATATCTGGTAGATCCGGTCACGCAAAAGGCCACAGAGCTGTTTGGAGGACAGGGCGGCGTTATGGCGATTCTTAATGTAAAAGGCGAAAATGCAGTGCTTTTCATCGAAGAATTTTATCCGGTATTTGATTCCGCAACAGCCAAGGTGGTCAAAGCAGATCTGGAGAAAAAGGATGGCGGATATGAGGTCAGCAAAAGAACCGTACTCGCAGAGATTCCTTACGTTCACAGAATTTCACTGCTGCAGGAAAAGGAAGGTATTTATCTGGCAGCCGGAAAGCTTTGCAAGAGCAAGACAGATCAGGATGACTGGTCAACATCAGGGACCATGGAGATTGGAAAGTACGATCCCACAAAAGACAAGGTAGAGATGAAGCAGATCTACGATGGCGTGACAAAGCATCATGCTATGTTTGTAGCAAAGAACAAAGAGGGCTTCGATGATCTTTACTTTGGAGGAACGGAAGGTGTTTTCCGGGCAACCTGTAAAGACGGTGAATGGAACATAGAGCATCTGCTGAGTGTTCCCACCAGTGATATCGTTTATATGGATCTGGACGGGGATGGTAAAGAAGAACTGGCAATCATCGAAGAGTTCCATGGAAACAAAGCCGTAGTCTTCAAGAATCTGGGTACAGGAATGGAAAGAATGGTTGAGATTCCCTTAAACTTCGGACATGTGCTCTGGGGCGGACAGTTCTTTGGAAGGCCTGCACTGATCACAGGAAGCAGAGCCGGGGACAAGAACTTACGGAAGTTTACCTTTATCTGTGATGGCGAAGGCAGAACACAGATCGAAGAAGAAACAGTCCTGGACGAGGGGCAGGCTCCTGCACAGATCTTTGTGACAGGGGATGCGAAGGAAAGCATCGTAGTAGCTGCCAATCATGGTGTTGCCGCCATGGCAGAGTACAGATGCACAGAAGCTTGAAAAACAGTAAATGATCTGCACAGGAGCAGATAATAATAACAAAATACAAACTAAGAGAAAAGAGAGGTAAAGGTATGAAAAAGAGAGATTTTAGAAGAATTTTAGCAGGAGCAATGGCAGGGGTTATGATGCTTGGTCTTACAGCCTGTGGATCATCAAATGAAAGTGCAGCATTCCCTTCAGACACAGTAAATATTGTATGCCACGCAAAGGAGGGCGGCGGAAGTGATGCTCTTGCAAGAGAAGTAGCACAGGTTATGCAGGACAAGCTTGGCTGGTCTGTAACAGTTGAAAATAAGACAGGTGGCTCCGGATCCGTTGGTATGCAGTATGTACAGAATTCCAAGCCGGACGGGTACACCATTGGTACTGCACCGGTAGAGCTTTCCATGATCCAGGCACTTGGCTATGCAGAGTTGAATCCTGATAGTGTAAGCCTTCTTGGATGTGGAATGTCCTGGTCAGCGGCATTATATGTTCCCAAGGATGCCCCGTATGAAAATATGGAGGATTTCATCAATTACTGTAAAGAGAACCCTGATGTAGTGAAGGTTGCCAACTCAGGTATTGGTTCTATCTGGCACATTGCAGCCTGTGCAATGGCTGACAAGGCTGGTATTTCCTTAAATCATGTTCCTTATGACGGAGCAACAGGCGCCCTTACCGCTCTTCTTGGAAGCGAGGTCGATGCAGCAGTTGTTGGTACATGCGAAGGCTATTCCTATGTTGATTCCGGTGATCTGAAGTGCCTTGGTGTATTCGGCGAAGACAGAAGTTCAACAATGCCTGATGTTCCTACCGCAAAAGAGCAGGGCTATGATCTGAACGTTGTATGCTGGGTTGGCTTCCTTGCACCTAAGGATGTTGATGAAGCTACACTGACAACTCTTCAGGATTCCTTAAAGACAGTATTTGAGACAGATGAGTACAAGTCCTTCTGTGAGACAAGAGGATGCGACAGCACATACTATAGTGCGGAAGAGTTCAAGAAGATGGCAGACAGCGACTTCACATATTATTCAGAGCTGATCAGCAGCCTTGGTATCGTAGCACAGTAGTCATTATAAGAAACGAGGGTCTTCTATGTTGAAAAAATTATCAGGAAACACAGTGATCGGACTTTTGTTCATCATTATTTCTGGAATTACACTCTATATAGCAAACACAACACTGCCGGCGACAGCGCCGGCAGGAGACCCGGGATCAAGAATTTTTCCTTCAGCAATTTGCATTATCATCATGATCCTGGGAATCATCCTGATCGTTCAGTCTGTCAGGAAACCGGAAAAGGCATTTGCAGGAACCTTTGCAAGTGAGGACAGTAAGCAGAGCTGCATCAGAGCGGTTCTGATCTTTGCAGACCTGGCACTGTTCCTGGTTCTCTGGAAATTTGTTCCCTTTCTTATTGCAGGTATGATCTTCATGTTCCTGCAGTGCATGATCTTTAAAGAAAAGCTTTTATTCTCTGTTATTTATTCTGCGGCAGTAACCGGTGTGCTGTATGTGATGTTCTCCATATTTCTGAAGGTAAATCTGACAATCCACTGATGGAGGACATTTACAAATCAAACCGTTTAGCTTATGAAAATATAACAGGCAGAGAGGTATTAATATGGATTATTTATCAGCAATACAAAGCGTCATGAATCCGATGTGCTTACTGTGCATATTGCTTGGCGTTGCAGTAGGAATGGTAGTTGGAACTCTGCCGGGATTAACCTCTGTTATGGCAATTTCACTGATCACTCCCCTGACCTTTAAACTGAATCCGACTTATGGCTTTGCAATGCTTCTTGGTGTATATAATTCCGCTATCTTTTCCGGTGGTATTTCGGCGATCGCGATCAACACGCCAGGAACACCTGCATCAATAGCAACAACCTTTGACGGATATAAAATTTCACAGAGAGGCCGTGCAGGCTTCGCCCTTGGTGTCAACACCATCTACTCCGTGATCGGTGGCCTGTTTTCCACCATTGCACTGATGGTTGCCTGTGCACCACTTGCCAGACTGGCACTGAACTTTGGTTCACCTGAATATTTCTGGCTGGCACTTTTTGGACTTTCCATGATGATCAGTGTTTCCCACGCATCACTTGCCAAGGGGCTTGTTACAGGATTTGTAGGAATGCTTCTTGCAACTGTAGGACTTGATCCACTTCTTGGAAGCAAGCGTTTTGTAGGAAATAATATTTCCCTGATGGATGGTATCGCATTCATTCCCGTGATGATCGGTCTGTTCGGTGTAGGAGAGATGCTGTTCCAGATTTTCGAACATAAAAAAGAAGATGATAACAAGAAAGACATTGTCGATCTGAAAGATAAAGAGAGAGTTCTTCCTACGAAGGAGGAGCATAAGCGTATGACAATTCCCGGACTGATCGGTTCTGTGATCGGTGTTTTGGTAGGTATTGTGCCCGGTACCGGTGGAGATATTTCTGCACTGATCTCCTGGGATGTATGTAAAAGAGTATCCAGGCATCCCGAAGAGTTTGGAGATGGTTCTGTAGAAGGGCTTGCTACCACCTGTGCCTCCAATAACGCATCTATCGGTGGTGCACTGACAACAGCACTGGCACTTGGTATTCCGGGAGATGGAAACACAGCAGTATTGCTTGGTGCACTGACCATGTATGGAATGGTTACAGGACCTACCCTTCTTTCCAACAGTGCTCCCTTCGTTTGCAGGCTGTATATCATCATGATCATTGCAAACCTGATCATCCTGCCTCTTGGGCTGCTCAGTGCAAAGGCATGCATCAGGCTTCTGTCCATCAAGAGCCAGTACATTCAGATGGCAGTTCTTCTGATCTGCTGTGTAGGTGCATACTCCATGAACAGAAACTATACCGATGTGATCGTTATGTTCATTGCCGGAATCTGCGGATTCTTCTTCCGTAAGTATGATTATCCTCTTGGACCGATGATCCTTGGACTTCTGCTTGGTGATATGTGCGAGACAAACCTCCGTCGTACACTGATGCTTTCCAACGGAAGCTACTTACAGCTGTTTACAGGTCCGATTTCCATCGGACTGATCGTACTGATCCTTCTGGCAATCGGATGGCCTTTTATCAGCAATCTGTTCCAGAAGAAAAAGAATAAGAAAGTTGAGGGTTAATCAATGAAACAACTGGCACCGTCATTACATATGCTTGAGATTTTCATGCCGGCGGTAACGGATGAGAACTTCTTTGTACAGAAGATCCTTCCTGATGTGGCAAAGATTCCTTTTTATACAGGAATTGAGCTGCCGGTTATCTTCAAAAAAGAGAACCAGAAGCTGGTAAGAAGGATCGTAGAAGACCGTGACTATCAGCTTACCATCTGGGCCTCTCCTAATATTAATGAAAAGGGAGACAATTTATCAGCACTTGACCCGGAGGAAAGAAGGCGTGCAGTCGCTTATGTCAAAGAGCTGCTTGCCGAGGCAGCAGAGAGTGGAGCCTATCATGTAGGCCTGCCCTCTGGCCCGGATGTATCGCTGGAGAAAAGAGAGGACGCCAAGAAGGCACTCTTTGAATCCTTCTATGAAATTTCGCAGGAAGCATCCAAATATCAGGACATGCATCTGACGCTGGAGCCGCTTGACAGATACGTACACAAAAAGCAGCTTATGGGTCCGATCCATGAGGTTATCGACTGGTTTGAGGGACTGAAGAAGGAATGTCCCAATTTCTATATTCACTGGGACAGCGCCCATGAAGCTCTGGCAGAAATTGATCTGGAGGAGTCCATGAAGAGAGCACTTCCCTACATGGCACAGTTCCATATCTGCAACTGTGTGACTGATCCGTCCAATCCCTGCTATGGTGACTGGCATATGGAGCTTGGCAATGCACCGGAATACAAGAACTGGGGTTATCTGGATCTTCAGGGCGCGGCAAAGATGCTCCGTGTGGCAGCAGAGGCTGAGACACCGGCCGGGATCAGGGATGTACATGTTGGAGTAGAAGTAAGAACCCATATGGGAGATGACCTATGGAAGAGAGAGGGCGAGATCCGTTCCTTCCTGCAGGCAGCTTTCGATGAAGCAGGTCTTATTTATAACAAGTAATTATACAAGGAGAAGAGATATGATACTGGATTATTACAAGAATTATAAAACCTATGTAGACGCTGTTCCCGGACTTGAGGAAGGCATGAAATTTGTAGAAACACTGTTAGACAAGCCTGTTGGAACCTATCGTACAGACAGCGAAATGTATGCTATGGTACAGGAAGGTGAGACTTCCGATATCAGCGGTGACAAGATGGAAACACATAAGAAATTCCTGGATGTACAGTTTGTATTCTCCGGACAGGAGATCTTTGAGTGGGAAGAGGCTACCCAGCTTGAGGTCAGAGAAGAGTATGATGATAAGACGGATTTTCGTTTTTACTATGGCGGCGGCAAGAGATATCTGGCAACTGCAGGCATGTTCTACATTCTGTTCCCTCAGGATGCACACCGCTGCAGAGGCAAGGTCAACGAGACAGGTGATGCTTACAGAAAGATCGTTTTAAAGCTTCCTGTTAAATAAGAAGAAACAGGAGAATGGATGCAGGAAGGAAGGGAAGAACCATGTTTTTGTATGAAGGAATAGAAAAAGCAGACAAAAAAGTGCGTGCCGTTCTGATCGGATGTGGCGAACAGGCCACCAATATGATTCACAATGCCATTTCCTATATTGATGAGATTGAGGTTGTTGGTGTCTGTGATATGAATAAGGATCGTGCAGATTTTGCTGCAAGACGGTTTGGTCTTTCAAGATCATGGCAGGATATGGATGAAATGCTAAAGAATGTGGAAGCTGACTGTGCCTTTGTTATTACGATCGCAAAGCTGCAGGCACCTCTGGCGCTGAAGTGTGTGGAAGCCGGACTGCATGTATTTACTGAAAAACCGCTTGGAACAGAGAAAGAAGATATTGAGAAGCTGATCGAAGCAGCAAAGAAGAATAATAAGAAGATCGGTGTATCCTTCAATAAGCGTTTCAACCTGGCTTATCATGATATGAAGGGGGCGATCGATTCTGAAGGCTTTGGGGCACCTTCCGGATTCTCAGCAAAGTTTATCGGCGGCTATCGTACCAACGAAACAGATCTGCTCCGTGTAGGTTCCTGCCATTTCTTTGATCTGGCAAGGTACCTGATCGGTGAAGTGGATGAGGTATTTGCCTATCGTTATGAAAAGCAGCCGGGTCAGCATACCTTTGCCGTGACCATGCAGTTTGAGAACGGCTGTGTGGGGACTATGATGCTGGGATCTCTGGGATCCTGGGTATGTGGCTATGGCATGGAGAGCGTAGAAGTACGTGGTGACAGAAATATGGTCAGTGCAGACAACGGAAGAGATTTTATGTGGCAGAAGCCGTCCATTATCTGTAATTCTGATACAGGACTTGCCAATAAGGGAACCCAGGCGGTAACCGAGCAGGCAGTTCCGGTAGAAATTTTAAGACCCAATTATTCCAACCTTGGAAAGCTGGCACTGAAGGATTTCTACATTAATGGTAACTATCAGTCAGTCAAGGCTTTTGCACAGGCGATCCTGAATGATACAGAGCCGGTTGTTGGCTGGAGGGATGGTCTGATGGCACTGAATCTGGCACTGGCAGTAGAGAAGAGTGTAGCAGAAAAACGTGCTGTTAAGATTTCAGAAGTAATATAAAAAGGAATGGACAACATATGAAAAAACTGAGTGGTATTGTAGTCCCGGTGGTAACTCCTCTGACAGAGGATGATCAGGTAGATGCAGAATCTCTTGAGAATCTGGTTGAGCACTGCATTAAGGGAGGACTGCAGGCAATTTATCCCTGTGGTACAACTGGTGAGATGATGTATCTTACTGTAGAAGAGCGTAAGCTTGTGGCAGAAACTGTGATCAGAAGGACAGCAGGCAGAGTTCCTGTTTATGTACATGTAGGCGGATGGAATCTGAAGGATACCGTAGAGCTGGCAAAGCATGCGGTAGAGGCAGGTGCTGATGGCATTGCCGTAGTAACCCCTTCCTTCTTTAAGATCAGTGAAAATGGTCTTGTGGATTTTTTTGCCAGTGTGGCAAAGAATGTACCCGAAGATTTCCCGGTATATTTATATGCGATCCCGCAGTATGCCATGAATGATATTTCTGTAGCAGCTGCAGAAAAGGCGGCAGCACAGTGCCCTAATATCATCGGTATCAAATACAGCTACCCGGATATGACAAGGATCCAGCAGATGATGCGGATCAGTGATGGCACATTCAGTGTACTGGCAGGTCCGGATCAGCTTCTGACAGCAGTGGTTTCCATGGGTGGTGACGGTGTTGTTTCCGGAAGCTCCCAGGTAATTCCTGAATACTATGAAGCTGTATGGGAAGCACTGGAAAAGGGTGATTACAAGCTGGCGGCGGAAAGACAGCAGCTTACCAACAGACTGAATGAGGCACTGTGCAGTGTGAATAACATTGCAGCTTATAAAGCTGTGCTTGCTTATCAGGGAATCATCAAGACCAAAAAGACCAGAAAGCCGTTGGAAGAATATACAGAACAGCAGACCAGAGAGCTGTTTACGGTATTAAAGGAAATCGTAAAGGAAAAATAACTGTACTCAAAAGAATATCTCAGGTATGTATGAGTGAAAAAAGAATCTGCAGGTTTGCACCATAGGGGCAGCCGGCAGGTTCTTTTTGTTGTCATTGAATTTATTACAGGCTATAATGAGCGTTAACAGAATGAAATGGAAACTGAATGGCGGAAAAGGGGATAGCAATGTATTATGTATTTCAGGTAATGGATGTCATAGCACTTGTCATGATGTTTTTTATGCTGGCAGTGATCATTAACCAGCAGCCTTCCAGGGCACAGCTGGCATTTATCCTGTATGATGTGGGAACGATCGTATTTGTTGTAGGGATCCATCTGGAGCTGACCCATGCTGATACGGTAGAAGCGGCACTTTCGGGACTCTGTGTCCAGTATTTTGGACAGGCAGCCTTTCTGATGGCACTTTTATGGTTTGTATCGGAATTTGTCAAGCTGCACATACCCAAATGGATCTATATGATGCAATTGACCGTAAATATTATTACACTTGCCGGAGCGTTCACTGCAGAGTATCACACATACTTTTATAAAACAATGGAGATCCTCCAGGATGGTATGTATAACAGGATAGTAGTGACAGGTGGGATTATCTGGTATTTGCACTATGTACATCTGGCAGCAGTATTTCTTGGACTTTTTATCATGTGTGCAGTGCGGTATCCGGGAAGCACAAGCCTGCAGAAAAAAAGGATTCGTTATGTGATTACAGGAATCGGAACCATGTGCATTGAACTGATCATGAAGGGACTTGGTGTATTTGGCAGCTATAATCCTGTTGTTTTTGTCGTAACGGTCACAATGTTCTGTATGATGATCGCCATGCTTCGATATGGATATTTCGGTTCTCTCCAGGCGGCGGCAGATAATGCTTTTAACTATGGGGATGAGGGTCTTCTTGTTCTTGATAAAGATAATATCATTATTTATATCAATCAGAGAATGAATATGATCTGTCCGGGACTTAAGGAAGGAGATCAGATCTATCGTCAGAAGGAAATCCTGGATGCTCTTTTTGAAGGCAGTCATATCCTGAAGAGAGGGAATGTGACCTTTGAGATCCGGCCGGAGGATATTATCGAAAACGGAGAAAAGGATGGCTGTATGCTCTGGTTTATTGATCAGACAGAGCATTTGAAGACGATGGAACAGCTTCGTGAGGCGAATGAGTCAAAAACCAGATTTATGATGAAGATGAGTCATGAGCTGCGGACACTTATGAATACGATCATGGGTATGAGTGAGATGATCCTGCAGGAAAGTAAGGATGAACAGATCAGGGATTATGCACTTGAGGTCGAGACGGCTGGGAATACCATGATATCCATGGTAGAGGAGATTCTGGAAATGTCCAGAATCGAAAATGAAAATCAGGAACTGGCCATAGAACCCTATGATCTGTCTGAAATGCTCGTCCAGGCTGAAAAGGTAGGGAGACACCAGGCAGAAGGAAAGGGACTGTGTTTTCAGGCAGAGAACAAAATTCCGGGAAGTGACAGTATCTGGCTTATGGGGGATGAGAGAAGACTTTTACAGATTCTCATCAATCTTTTGTCAAATGCTGTCCAGTATACAGACAAGGGCACTGTTTCACTGACCGTAGAGAAGGTTTATGAAGAAGAAAAAGCTTGTCTGCAATTTGTGGTAAGTGATACCGGAATGGGGATCGCAGAAGCTGACAGGAGCAGGATATTTGAAGCGTTTGAAAGAGGAAGGAGTGCCCAGAATATCAGAAAAGAAGGCCTTGGTCTTGGTCTGGCTATTGTTATGCAGCTTGTGGATGCGATGGATGGAACATTAAAGCTGTACAGTGAAATAGGGAAGGGCACAACATTCATTGTAAGGATCCCATATCTTGAGGCAGACCCGGAAAAGGTAGAAGAGAGCAATAACAGACAAAAACAGAAGGAAGAGATTGCACTTAAGGGAATACGGATCCTTGCTGTGGATGACAATGAAAAGAATCTGATGGTATTCCGGCAGCTGATGAAGAAGACAGAGGCGGATATTACCGCAGTTTCCAGTGGAAAAGAAGCCATAATCTGCTGCAGGGAGCATACATATGACCTGATCTTTCTGGATCACATGATGCCGGAGTTAGATGGTATTGAAACGATTCACCGGATAAAGGCAGATGAAAATGGGGAAAATAAGAAAACGCCGGTGATTGCACTGACAGCAAATGCAACACAGGGAGCAAGAGAGCTGTATCAGGGGGAAGGATTTTCTGACTATCTTGCGAAGCCTTTTACATCAGAATCATTGTATCGGGTGATAAGGAAAGGCCTGTTTTTTGCAGGCTATATGCAGGCACTTGGGAATGCAGGAATTGATACGGAAAAAGGATTAAAATATGCGGACAGTGACAGAAAATTTTATTATGGATTGCTGGATCTGTTTGCAGGTCAGAGAGAAGAACAGGAGAAGAAATTAGAAGAAGTCAGAGATTTCAGGCAGTTTACTGTTATTGTACACGCACTGAAGGGTGAAGCAAGAGGGATTGGTGCGGATGCCCTCGGAGAAATGTTTGCTGCACTGGAACAGGCGGGAAAAGAGGAGGATCAGGAAAGGATCAGGGAGATGCTTCCGGAAACGCAGAAAGAGTGGAAAAAGGTGACCGGAGTGATCGAAAGTAAAAAGAATGTTAAATTTTTTACAGAATAGAAGCATTTTTCACACTTCATCCGTTATCTATGGTAAAATAACTAATTAGGTGTAATGGGCAACCGTTCAGATAGAAGGAGAGCAGCATTGGAAAGTTTAAAAGAAGGACACCAGAGAAGAATGGAAAAGTACAGGAAGCAGTATGAGCAAAGACGAAAATTCTACCGGCTGCTCAAAGAAAATGCTTCCGATATTCTGCATTCTGAGAATTTTCAGAAGACAAGACATCATATCCAGCATGGAACCATGCCGGTTTACAGACATTGCCTCGATGTAGCAAAACAGAGCATCCAGATCAACAAAGCACTTGGCCTTGGATGCAGTGAGAGGGATCTGATCCGCGGAGCATTACTTCATGATTATTTCCTGTATGACTGGCATGATAAGAACAGAGAGAATTACCAGAAGCTGCATGGCTTCTATCATCCGGGTATTGCACTTAAAAATGCCAGAAAGGAATATCATCTGACGAGAAGGGAAGAGGATATCATCAAGAAACATATGTGGCCGCTGACGGTAGTACCGCCGCTCTGCAGGGAGGCATGGGTTGTCACTGCGGCAGACAAATACTGTTCCCTTCTGGAAACCCTGAAGATCCGGAAAAGGCCTGGCAGAGTCAGAGTGGGAGTTGCCAAATGAACCTGCTTGCAGAGGAACTGAAGCGTTACGGGGAGAGTGATTTTTATCCGTTTCATATGCCGGGACACAAACGAAAAGAAATGGGATCACCGGTATCCAGGGTATACCCTCTTGATATTACAGAGATTGACGGCTTTGATAACCTTCATCATGCGGAGGGGATCCTGAAGGAAGCACAGGAGAGAGCAGGAAAACTGTATCATTCCGAAAAGACATATTTTCTGGTAAATGGGAGTACCTGTGGCCTGCTTACTGCGATTTCTGCTGTAGCAGGACGGGGCAGCAGGATCCTTGTGGCGAGAAACTGCCATAAGGCAGTATATCACGGGATCATGCTGAACCATCTGCAGCCGGAGTATCTTTTTCCGGAATTAATAGAAGCTTATGGGATTTCAGGTGGCATTTCTGCAAAGCAGGTGGAAAGAAGCCTGCAGGAGCTGGTTCAGAGGGAGAATATACCGGAAAAAGAAATTTCTTCCATGGTATGTGCTGTTCTCGTCACATCACCATCCTATGACGGGATTCTGTCTGATGTCAGAGGAATCTGTGAAGCGGCTCATCACTATGGAATCCCAGTGATCGTGGATCAGGCACATGGAGCACATTTCGGCTTTCACAGAAGGCTGCCGGAAAGCGCTGTGACAGAGGGAGCTGATCTGGTGATCCACAGTGTACACAAGATGCTTCCGGCACCGACACAGACGGCGCTGCTTCATGTGAATGGAAAACTGGTGGATCCTGAACTGGTTCAGAAATATCTGGCTGTTTATGAAACAAGCAGTCCTTCTTATCTGCTGATGGCAGGGATCGATTCCTGTATGGCCTATCTGGAGAAGGAAGGGGAAGCACCCTTTGAAAGGATCCTGAAGTACCGGCAGAGGTTTACAGAACGCTGCAGGGATCTGAAACATATCAGGATCTATCCTGCAGATATGACAGAGCGTTCTGGGGAAGGAGACGAGGCCGGGCTGGTGATGGATGAGGCGGTTTGCAGGAGGCAGGAGCCCTTCCGGTTTCTGATATCTGTCAGGGGAAGCAGCTGTAGCGGCAGTTTTCTTATGGAGCAGCTACGAAGGAATTATCATCTTGAACTGGAAATGGCTGCGTACGATTACGTGATCGCCCTGCTGTCTGTGATGGATGACAGGGAAGGATTTGAAAGGCTGGCGGATGCCCTGCGGGAGATCGACCTGGAAATAGAGCGGCAGATGCAGGAGCCAGGAAAGAATCCGGCAAAAGAAAAACCGGCATCAGTCAGTATTTTTTATCAGCAATATAAACCGAAGCAGAGCTACAGAATGGAAGAGGTCTTCCGGGCTGAGACAGAAGAAGTTTTGCTTGGAGATTCAGACAGAAGAACGGCAGCTGATTTCGTAATGCTATATCCACCGGGGATTCCTGTGCTGGTACCCGGTGAGGAAATAGATAAAACTCTGATCCGTATGATCAGGGAGTATTTAGAGCAGGGCTTTGACCTGCAGGGAATTACTCATCAAAATGACATGGAAAATGACGGGAATCATTACAAGATCCGTTGTGTAAAAGAAGAAAGCAGGAGGAGTTAAAATGAGAAAAACAAAAATTATCTGCACGATCGGTCCCGCAAGCGAGAGCGAGGAGAGATTAAGGGAGCTGATGCTGGCAGGAATGAATGTAGCCAGATTTAATTTTTCACACGGAAGCCATGAGGAGCACAAGGCAAAATTTGATCGTGTGATCAAAGTCAGCAGTGAGTTAAAGCTGCCGGTTGCCACGCTTCTTGATACCAAGGGACCGGAGATCCGCCTGAAGGACATTGAAGGAGGAAAGACTGAGCTTGTATCCGGACAGAAGTTTATCCTGACCACAGAAGAGATCCTCGGAAATAATGAAAAAGTAACAATTACTTATAAGGGACTGAAGGATGATATCAACGTAGGAACAACGATCCTGATCGATGATGGTCTGATTGAACTGAAAGTAAAAGATAAAAAGGGAAATAACATCAATTGTGAAATTGTCAATGGCGGCGAGCTCGGAGAAAAGAAAGGTGTTAATGTACCAAACGTTGCGATCCGTCTTCCAGCTATCACAGATAAAGACCGTGATGACCTGAAATTCGGTGTGGAGCAGGGTGTAGATTTTATTGCAGCTTCATTTGTCAGAAATGCAGAATGTATTCTGGAGATCAAATCATTCTTAAGAGAATGTAAGGCTCCGTATATTCCTGTAATTGCAAAAATCGAGAACTTTGAAGCAATCAAGAATATTGATGAGATTATCCGTTGCGCAGACGGAATCATGGTAGCCAGAGGAGATCTTG
>OGHJ01001491.1_pt1 | contig 24795 bp, 24 predicted proteins | sample 1571351 | NCBI WGS metagenome assembly OGHJ01 (sample SAMEA2582037, study PRJEB24529) | metagenome | biome: Human gut stool | place: China | collected 2011 | reverse complement strand
TGTGGTGGTGGAGGTACTCCAGGGGGTCCTCGATGGTGATGACGTGGGCCTCCCGGGTGGTGTTGACCGCGTCCACCAGGCAGGCCAGGGTGGTGGTCTTGCCGCTGCCCGCCGGGCCGGTGAAGAGGACCAGGCCGTGGGGGGCGTCGGCAAAGGCCATCACGTTGTCCGGGATGCCCAGGGCGTTCCGGTCGGGCAGCACGAAGGACACCACCCGGATGACCAGGGCCATGGAGCCGCGCTGCCGCAGGGCGTTGACCCGGAAACGGCTCAGGCCGGGGACGGCGAAGGAGAAGTCGTCGTCCCCCGTCTCCAGAAAGCGGTCCATGGGCCGCTTGGCCAGGGCGTAGAGCTCCTCGGCCAGAGCCTGGGTCTGGTCGGGGAAGATGCGCTCCCCCACCCGGTCGATGCGGCCGCTCACCTTATAGGACACGGGCAGGCCGGCGATGATGAGTACATCGGAGGCCTCCCGGGACACGGCCTCCTTCAGAATGTCAATGAGCGGCATGGCGCACGCAGCTCCTTCTCATAAAAAGTATTGCCTTCAGCGGTCCTCAGCGCCGTAGACCGGCAGGTTGGAACCCACATCGGTCTCCTCCTCCGCCGTCACCGTCCGCCAGTCCAGCACGGTGACGGTGCCGTCGGCCTCCCGCTGGAAGCGGACATAGAGGCTCTGTCGCTCCGTCATGGGGAGGGTGGCCTCCAGGGTCTCCTCGCTCCCCGCCTCAAATTCCTCCAGCAGCGCCGCGGCCTGGGCGTCGGCGGCGTACCAGGCCGTCACCGTGTCGGCGTTGATCCGGGAGAGGCTCAGGTCGGCCTGGGCGGTGGCGTAGGTGAGGGCGGAGAAGACGGCCAGCACCAGCACCAGCAGCACGGTGAGCACCGTCAGCACCCCCACGCCCACGGGGGAATTTCCTTTTTCGCTCACGGCGCGGCCTCCTTCCAGACGGTGAGGGTGTAGACGGGCGTCCCCTCCGGGTCAGAGTACGGACAGACGCCGATCTCCACCCTGTCCCCCTCCTCCCGATAGGTCACCCGGTAGTCGGGCAGGGTGGACTTCAGAAGAGGGTCCAGGTCGGAGGTATCCGGCCGGCCGTCAGCGAAATAGCCGTCATAGATGGTCTCCCCCGCCCGGAGCCGCTCGGCGGCGTCCTGGGCGATGTAGACCGCCTGGGTGAGCCGGGTGCTCTCGGCGCTCATGGACTTGGCTTGGAGCAGCAGGGCCACGCACACGGCGGCGCACAGGGCGAAGATGAAGAGGTCGGCCACCAGCTCCAGCAGGAGCAGGCGGGATCTGGGCACGGTCCTCACAGCTCACCCACCTCCTCAAAGCCGCACCGGGGGGACACCGAGGCGGCGGACACGGTGCCGTCGGGGGCGGTGACGGTGAAGGTGATGCGCGCTCCGTCGGTCTCCACCGACAGGGCGCTCAGCTCCAGCACAGTCAGGCCGTCGGCGGGCGTCAGGCCGCTCCCGGCTTCGGTGTAGAGCTCCATGAGCTGGCCGTCCAGGCAGTAGAGGATGGTCACATAGTCGGTGCCCTCCACGGTCTCGGTGAGGGCCACGGCGTCACCGTCCCCGAAGGTGCCCACCGCCACGCCGCCGGCCCGGTCGGCCCGGCGGACCTGGTTGACCAGGTAGGAGAGGGCGGTGCGGCGGGTGTCGTTCTCGTCCGAGGCCCCGGCGGCCGTCCGGTAGACCCCGCTGGACAGGAGGGCCAGGCCCACCGCCAACACGGCAAAGAGTCCGCACAGGGCCAGGACGGCGGCAGAGCGCAGTCCGCTGTGTTCACGATCCATCCGGGGCACGCCCCCTTTCCTTTACGCGCTCCCCTCCAGGGGGACCACGGTGATATCCGGCATCAGGTTGGAGCCGATGTAGATATAGTCCACCCGGCAGCGGCTCTCGTCCACCGCCGCGCCGTAGCGCTCGGCCAGGTAGTCAAAGTCTTGCGGATAGGCCCCCTCCAGGGCATAGCACTGGACGGCAGCCCGGCGGACGTTCTCCTCCACAAGGGACAGGGACTCCGCCGCCGCCCGGTCACCCAGGGTCTGGCTCAGGGCCCCCAGGCACAGAGGGAGTCCCACCACCAGCACCACAGCGGGCAGCAGAAAACGCAGCAGATGCCTCATGGCCTCACCCTCCAATGGCGGAGAGCACCCCCAGCAGAGGGAGCATCACGGAGAGCAGGACCAGGCCTACCGCCCCGCACAGGGCGATGACCAGGCCGTACTCGAACCGCCCCAGCAGGCGGCTCAGGCTCTCGTCGGCCTCCTTCTGGCAGCGGCGGGCGATCTCGGCCATGGCCTCCTCGGGCGTGCCGGTACGGAAGCCGGCGGAGAGAAGCCCGGCCTGGAGGCCGGTGAGCACCCCGGATTCCTCCACCGCCCGGGGGAAGGAGGTGCCCTCCTCGGCCCGGCGGCGGCAGTCGGCAAAGCGCCCGGCCAGGGGAGAATCGGAGAGGAGCTGACCGGTGCGCTCCAGGGCCTCATCCATGGGCAGGCCGCTCTGAAGCATGAGGGCCATGGCGGAGGTGAAACGGCCCTTGGCGATGGCCTCGGCCACCTTGCCCCTGCCCAGCAGGCGGACGCCCCGCTCGCCCCGGAAGAAGAGGATCAGGGCGGCGGCGGCCAGGAGGAGCAGGATGGAGATGGCATAGGCGGCGTACTTCACCCCGGAGCCGGACCCCAGCAGCACGGCGGCGGTGGGAGAGAGGCCGGCCCCCATCTGGGCAAAAACCCGGGAGAAGACGGGGAGCACCCGGGACACCAGCACCAGGAAGACCAGGGCGATGAGGGCAGCCATGACGGCGGGATAGGTCACCGCCCGGCGGATGGCGTCCAGGGTGTCCGCCTCCCGGCGGTAGTAGTCGGACAGTGCGGCCAGGACCCGGTCCAGCCGGCCGGAGGCCTGACCGATGGAGACCATGCGCAGCAGGTAGGGCGGGTAATCCCCCGCCGCCTCCATGGCGTCGGACAGGGGCTCCCCCATGCTCAGGGGCTCCCGGAGCTTCTCCAGGGCGGCCTTGAGCCGGGGCGGCTGGCTGTCCTCCAGGAGCAGCGCGGCGCACTCGCTCCAAGGCACACCGGCCTTGCCCAGCTGGGAGAGCTGCCAGCACAGGGCGGAGAGCTCGTCGGCGGTGAGGGTCTTGTCGGTGGTTCCGTTCATGGCGTTCCCCTCTTTCACATTGGTGGGAAAATAGCGTCGGGCGGCCCGGACGGGGCCGCCCGAGATCGGTGGCGATGCGGGAAGGTGCGCGGCGCCCTCAGGCAACCGTCAGTAGGCGTACTTCTGGGTGTAGTTGGTAGAGTCGGTGACGTACTGCATGATGGACTGGCTGCGGTTGCCGGTGGAGGTGAAGGTGGGGTCCATCAGGGTCCAGTTCTGGCCGTCAAAGTAGATGGCCTTGTCGATCCAGCCCACACCGTCCACATACACATTGATCCAGGCGTGATAGGTCTCACCGGCGTAGCCCACCACCAGCTTGCAGGGGATGTTCTGGCTGCGGAGCATGGCGGTCATCACCGCGGCATAGTCGAAGCAGATGCCCTTCTTGGCGGCCAGGACCGTGTCAACCACCGGCAGATAGCCGGACTGGACGGTGGCGGCCTTGTCATAATCGTAGGTGAAGTTGTCCACCACCCAGTCGAAGACGGCGGTCACCTTGGCCAGGTCGTCGGTCTTGTTGGTGCACAGCTGGGCGCCCACGGCCACGGTCTGGGAGTCCATGGTGTAGTTCACGTACTGATTGGGGTAGAGGAAGGGCAGGAAGTCGTTGCGCAGGGTCATGGTCACCGAGGTGGAGAAGGCCTGGGCGTACTTGGTACCCGAGGTGTTCTCAAAGACCTTCACGGTGTAGGTGCCGTCACCCTCGGTGAGGGGGAAGGTCTCCACATTCCCGGCGTTGTTGAGGTCGTAGGTATAGGTGACTCCGCCGCTCTTGGTGATCTGCACCTTGATGCGGACGTTCTTGCCGCCGGTGTACTTCACCATGAGGTAGCCCTCAGAGAGGTTGGAGGCGTCCACGCTGGCCTTCTCATTGGAGTAGACGGTGACGCCGGTCTTGGGTGCCGCCTTCTGGGGCAGGGTGGCGGATTTTTCCGCCTTGGCGTCCTGCCCGGCGGCGCCCACCACCATGGCGGCGGCGCCCAGCAGCACCAGTGCCAGCGCCAGGGCGCCCACCCGCTTCAGGATGTTTCGTTTCGTGCTCATGTAGTCTCGCCCTCCTCGGATGCGTTGGCGATAAAGTCAAAGTCCTCGGTGTAGTCAAAGATCTGGTCCAGCACCCCGCGGCAGATGATCCGGTGGTCGGAGATGCCGATGGGCTCACAGGAGGTGATGGTGATGCAGGAGTAACCCGTGGTGGCGATGGGGCTCCAGTCGTCGGGCTCCACCACCCAGGTGCTGTCGTAGATGTAGCGGTAGACGTGCTCGCTGTCGTAGAGATAGAGGTAGTCGCCTTCCCCCACCTGATCGATGTAATAGAAAGGGGCATAGGGGGTGATGTTGCCGTTCTTGTCGATGCCGTTGCGGTGTCCGGCCATGGACACGTTGCGGTTGCCCTCACCGGGCAGCTGGGCGTACTCATAGAGGCCCACGCCCTGGTTGAGAGTGGCCTCGTCGGTGCCGTCGTGGACGGCACGGGTGATGCCGATGCAGGGGATGTAGAGGGTCAGGCTGTCCTCCACATAGTTCTTGCGCTCCTCAGTGATGGGCCAGGCACCCACGGGCAGGCCGTCCACCAGGTCGGGGTCCCCCGTCTCGGTGGGCTCCGGCGTGGGCGTGGGGGTGACCACCGGCGTAGGCGTGGGCGTGGGGGTGGGCTCCGGCTCCCCGCCGTAAAAGGACCAGAGGGCCACAGCCAGGCAGACCACGGCCACCACCACCAGGACCGCGATGAGTACGCTTCTCGTTTTTTTGTTCATAGGCTCAGTTTAACTCCAGTTCCCGCACCCGGACGGTGAGCTTCAAGAAGCTCCTCCGGTGCTGCTGATAGAAGGCCCGGACCACCCGGTCCATGACCATGTTGCTGTCTTCATAGTTGGCGGCGGGGAGCATGATGACATACTGGGCGCCGCTGAATTTGGACACCACATCCCCCCGGCGCAGGTTGTTCACCAGCACGTCCAGAAGCTGATCCATGGTGTTGGAGAGCACCTTCAGCTGGGGCATGCCGCCGTCAGGCAGGGAGACGGTGATGAGGCACAGGTGGACGCAGGTGCCGCTGCGGATGGCCCGGCGGACCTCCAGCCGGTAGGCCTCCTTGAAGAAGCCATACTCGCACACGAAGGCTCCCGGCCGGGCGGCTGCCTCCCGCAGGTCGTTCATGATGACCCCCAGATCGGTCTCCAGGGTCTTCTCTGTGGCCATGATCTCCTTGTAGAGGGACCGCAGCTCCTCAGAGGGGCGCACCCCCAGGTTGCGGTAGAGGAGGTCGGTGGCCTTCTCGTAGTGCTCCAGAGCGGCGGCATCCTTGCCCTGGCGCAGAAGGGCGCGGACGATGAGGGTGTGCAGCCCCTCGTCCAGGTTGTCCAGGTCGCTGGCCCGGGCGCAGACCTCATGCATCTCCTCGTAGAGTGCGGCCTCATCCAGCAGGACGGCAAAGTCCTTCACGGCCGCGATATAGGCCGTATGGTACCGGACGGCCATGGGCACCAGCCACATCTGGTGGCTGAGCTTGGGCAGCAGATCCCCCTTGTAGAGCTCTACCGCCTCCCGGTAAGAGGTCATGCGCTCCTCCGCCGTCCGCTGGGTGTCGCCGCCCAGGCGGCACAGCTCCTCAAAGCGGTCGATGTCCAGGGTACATCCCACCGCCGGGTTCCATATGTAGGCTCCGCGCTGGGACAGGATGGGCTGGATCTCCTGTCCAAACAGAGGCTCCAGCATGGCACGGATGCGGTAGAGCAGCGTCTTGAGCGCATTGACCGGGTTGGAGCTGTGGTCATCCGGCCAGAAGAGCTCGATGAACTCCGACTGGGGCACCGCGCGCTCCCGGTGCAGCGTCAGATAAGCCAGCACGCTCCAAAGCTTCAAAGAGCGATTGATATCGTCCGTCAGAGAGGCCCCGTCCACTTCCAGGGCAAAGCCGCCCAGCAGGGATACTGATACGGTCTTCACGATCTCTGGCGTTGCAGACTGTTTCAAGGCCCACACCACCTAACATTTCCATACTTGATCTTCTGCGCGGCGTCCGCGCATACGTATTCAGCATTTATTATAATCCAGACTGTGGAAAATTGCAAAAAGAATTTGGTGGTTTTTCTCGCCAAATGTCCCCTCCCTTGCGTTTCCAAAAAAGGTGATGTAAAATGGAACATCATGTCCAATGGGACGCCGTATGGGCGTCTGAAGGGAGACCGTCATGGAAACCAACTATTCGATCAGCCGTCCCGAACTGCTCACCGTCACCCAGGGCAGCCGATCCTGGCAGGGGGCCGACCAGCTCTGGTACTCCGACGAGTGGCAGAAGAAGGCCGGCTGCGGCCCCACCACCGCCAGCGTGATGACCAGCTATCTGGCCCAGACCCGGAAGGACTGCGCCCCCCTGTATCCCTCTGGGAGCTGGGCGCAGAAGGACGTCCTGGCGCTCATGGAGGAGATGTGGAAGTTTGTCACCCCCGGCAAGCACGGGGTCAACACCACCCACCTCTTCACCAAGGGGCTTGGCGCGTTTGCCGCCTCCAAAGGGGTCACGCTGCCCCTGCGGGAGCTGGACATCCCCCGGCTGCGGCTGGCCCGGCCCACCGTGGACCAGTGCACCGCCTTCCTCCGTTCCGCTCTGGGCGCCGACCAGCCGGTGGCCTGGCTCAACCTCCACAGCGGCGAGGTGGAGGGCCTGGATGACTGGCACTGGGTGACCATCATCGCCCTGGAGGAGCGCCGGGACGGTACCGAGCTGTGCACCCTTCTTGACAGCGGCAAGGAGTACGCCGTGGACTTCCGGCTGTGGTTCCAGACCACCAAGCTGGGTGGCGGCCTGGTGGCGCCGGGGGTAGGCGTATGAGGGCCTTCCTGGCAGACCACTGGGCGGTGGTTGCCCTGTGGCTGTGCTTCACCAGCGCCATCGACTTTGCCCTCATGGGTGTGGACAAGTGGAAGGCCCGGCGGGATGCTTGGCGCATCCCCGAGTCCACCCTGTGGCTCTTTGCCCTCCTGGGCGGCGCTCTGGGGGGCACCCTGGCCATGCAGGTCTTCCGCCACAAGACCCGCCACTGGTATTTCCGCTTTGGCTTCCCTCTGCTCACCGTCCTCCAAATCGCCCTCCTCCTCTGGCTGGCTCTGGGCTGAGCCAATCATCTGCCCCATCGGGGCATCAGAAAGGAAGCGCATTGACCATGTCCTCCTCCCACAGCGGGTTCCTAGAGCGGACCTTCCGCCTCCAGGAGCGGCACACCACCGTCCGCACTGAGGCGGCAGCCGGTGTCACCACCTTTATGACCATGGCCTACATCCTGGCGGTCAACCCCCTCATCCTCAGCGACGCCGGCATGGACCGGGGAGCCGTCTTTACCGCCACCTGCCTTGCCTCCATCGTGGCCACGGTGCTCATGGCCTTTTTGTCCAACTACCCCTTCGTCCTCTCGGCGGGCATGGGCCTCAACGCCTACTTCGCCTATACCGTGGTGCTGAAGATGGGCTACTCCTGGCAGATGGCCCTGGCCGCCGTCTTTGTGGAGGGTATCATTTTCATTCTCCTCTCCCTCACTCCGGTGCGGGAAGCCGTTTTCAACGCCATTCCCATGAGCCTCAAGCACGCCGTGTCGGCGGGCATCGGCCTCTTCATCGCCTTCATCGGCCTCCAGAACTGCGGGCTGGTGGTGGACTCCTCCACCCTGGTGGCCATGTACAACTTCTCCGCCAACGCCGGAGAGTTCTCCACCGTGGGCATTACCGTGGCTCTGGCCATCGTGGGCATCCTCCTCACCGCTGTGCTCATGGTGCGGAAGGTGAAGGGCCACATCCTCTGGGGCATGCTGGCTACCTGGGCCCTGGGCATCCTCTGCCAGCTCGTGGGGCTCTACGACCCGTCGGTGAAGGGGAGCCTCATCCCCGCCTTCTCCGGCGGCTTCGGCGTGCCCAGCCTGATGCCCACCCTGGGGCAGATGGATTTCTCCCAGCTGCTCACCCCCGACTTCGCCCTGGTGGTCTTTGCCTTCCTCTTTGTGGACCTCTTTGACACTCTGGGCGGCATCATGGGCATGGCCGCCCAGTCCGACCTGCTGGACAAGGAGGGCAGGCTGCCCCGGCTGAAGGGCGCCCTTCTCTCCGACGCCGTGGGCACCGCCGCCGGCGCCGTACTGGGCACCTCCACCGTCACCACCTTCGCCGAGAGCGCCGCCGGTATGGCCGAGGGCGGCCGCACCGGCCTCACCGGTCTCTTCTCCGCCGCCCTCTTCGGCCTGTCCCTCTTCCTCTCCCCCATCTTCCTGGCCATCCCCTCCTTCGCCACCGCCCCCGCTCTGGTGGTGGTGGGTTTCCTCATGATGGGCTCCATCCTGAAGGTGGACTTCTCCGACTACGCCCAGGCCATTCCCGCCTTCCTTTGTGTGGCCGCCATGCCCTTCCTCTACTCCATCTCCGAGGGCATCGCTCTGGGCGTCATCTCCTATGTGGTCATCCACCTGGCCGCCGGCGGCGAGAAGCGCCGTTCCCTCAATCCCGCCCTGTGTGTGCTGGCCGTGCTCTTTATCCTCAAATACTTTTTCTTCTGAAGAAATGCAAAAAGACCGGAGGTCCTTCAAACAGGATCTCCGGTCTTTTTTTACGGGTACGCGTCGCGGTAGACCTTCCCCGCCTCCAGGGTGATGTGCCGGGCGGCGAAGAGCTCCTCCACCGTGACAAAGAGATAGCCCTGGGCGTGAAGCCGGTCCACAATGGCCAGGGCGGCCTCCACGCTGGGGGAAAAAATGTCGTGGAGAAGAATGATGGAGCCATCCTTGGCGTTGGCCACCACGTGCTCGATCTCCCGGGCAGCGTTTTGGTCTCCCCAGTCCTCCGGGTCGATGGACCAGAGGATGATGGGACAGCCGGCATTTTTGCGGACGGCATCGTCCACCGCGCCGTAGGGCGGGCGGAGGAGAAAGCCGTCGTGGCCCAGGATGTCCATGAGCTTCTGTCGGGTGACGGCCACCTGGGCATCGAAGTCGGCCTTGGAGAGACCGGTGAGAGAGACATGGTCGTAGGTGTGAATCCCGATCTGGTGGCCCTCGGCGTCCATGCGCCGGATGAGGTCCTCGTTGTTCTCCAGCTGCTTGCCGATGAGGAAGAAGGTGGCCTTCACCCCCCGCTCTGCCAGACCGTCCAGCAGGGCGGTGGTGGTGGAGCGGCGGGGGCCGTCGTCAAAGGTGATGGCGATAAGCTTCATCTCGTCGTCCGGCGGCAGCACCGCCTCGGGGACCGTCGTCAAAGGTAAGGGCGATGAGCTTGGGGGTCTCCGCCACTGTCCAGGCCGCCGCCGGCACCGACGCGGTCGCCACCCATGGGGCCGCTGCCCAGGCGATGAGCAGCAGGAAAAATAAGGCCGCTGCCGCGCGGTACTTTCTCCCTCTCGACAACATGACCGCCCCCCATCTGCTGTTCGTTCCCAAACAGTATGTCCGGCGGGCGGTCTTGTTTTTCTGGTAATTTTTTCGTATCAGTTTCGGGGGTCGGGGTCGGCCTCCACCGAGAGGATATAGCGGTAGATGGGCAGCAGCGTCTCCAGGTCCTCTCCCACCAGGTCCACAAGGTCGTGGGAGTAGAGAACGGGCTGATGTCCCTTGTGGTCCCGACTCAGAGCAAAGCTGCGGGCGTTGTACCAGGGGTCCAGCAGGGCGTTCAGATGGCCCTTGGGCCGCTTGTAGTCCTCCGTCTCCAGGGTGAAACGGTCCTGCCTCTTGATCTGCCGGACCAGCTTCTCAAAGGGGGCGGGGTCGTGGTCCAGCCGGTGGCGCAGCTTGGCCATGGTGACCGGCGGGGCCTGGTAGTAGCCCATGCCGTAGGACCAGCCCTCCGGCTCCAGCTCGAACCAGAGCACCGGCCGCCGGGCGAACTCCTCATCGGTGGGCCGCTGGATGCTCCACCACAGGTGGTCCTTATAGGGGCCGCGGCCGTGGAGCCGCCGGGCGTCCCGGTAGATGCGGCTCACCTTGCCGAAGAGACCCAGGTCGGGCGCGGCGGCGTTGAGCCGTTCCCACACCTCCCGGTTGAGCTCACGCATAGGCTGGTAGAAGTCCCGGAGATAGGTCTCCTTGTTGGCCTCGAACCAGCTTTTCTCGTTGTTGAACCGGATCCCCCACATAAAGTCAATGGTCCGGTCGGAAAATCCCTGAAACATGGTAAACTCCTCTCCCCTCCGCTCCCGGACACACCGCCGGTCCGGCGGCATAAGATGGGGCGGAGGGATACTGCATGGATCAATGTGCGTTTTGTCTCCACCGGCCGGAGCCGCTGCTCTGCCGGTGGGAAGGGGACCTGCGGCTGGAGGCCGTGGATGGTCCCCGGCGTCTGTTGGGGGTATTTTCCCCCCAGGGGACACCCCTGCTCCATTTTGTGGAGCTGGGGGGCGAGACCCGGACCTGGCCCGACGGGGAAGGTCTTGTCCGGGCGGTGACGGTGTATAACCGCTCCTCCCTGCCCCTGGATCGGGTGGAGGTGGTCCCCGACGGCGCCATAGAGCCGGGAAGCCTGCGCATCGAGGGCCGTCCGGCGGAGGAGCCGGTGCTGCCCGGTCTGGCCGCCGGCGGGCAGGCCCTGCTCACCTGGCGGGAACCGGCCAGCGGCACCGCTCAGGCCATCGGTCTGCGTTACCGTTACACCTTCGCCGGTGAAGTCCGGGAGGGCGTCTGCACCCTCTAAGCCGGACCACGCCGGAGGATTGGACAGACGGCGCGCCGCGGATGCGGCGCGCCGTCTGCGCTTTTCCCAAAGTCTGTCCCCAGGAGGATTTTCCTTCGGTTCCTGCGGGGGAGCGCGAGGGGGCAGCCGCCCGCCTCGCATGGGATCGAATGCCCCGCATCCGCCCTTCCGGGGCGGTGCGGCGAGCAGAGCGAGGACTTTTCCGGTCGAATACCGGCCGGAAAAGTAACGGCATTTTTTGCGCGCCGCATCAGCGGCGCGTCGTTGTTTTCACAAAGCTCGTCCTATTCTTACAGATTCTCCGGCACCGGCGGCGGGTCCAGGAAGAGGAAGTTGGACATCTCCACATAGGGGATGACGAAGAGGTCGGGGACGCCGTAGAGGAGCATGGAGATGATATGCCAGGGCAGGAAGGAGAAATTGAGCTTGAAGTACTCCAGATGGCGTCCGGCCAGCAGGCCCAGCCCTTTGGAGAAGGCCTGGGGTACGGAGGTGGCCGGGTCCCGGGCCAGCACATAGCGGGCCGGGAGGAGGAGCACATAGAGATAGTACCCCGCCAGCAGCCCCAGCAGGAGTACGGGGCTGGACAGCAGCAGTATGATCTTGCCGTTGGGGACGATGCTCCCGGCCACGACGCAGAACATACCGGGCAGGAGGCACAGCAGGGTGGCCAGCAGGCGCCACACGGTCAGGATGACCTGGACGGCCAGGGCCTTGGCGGTAAGGCGCAGGTCAACATACCAGCCGAAGAGGGCCCGGAAGGGCCGGACCCGGCCCTCCAGGAAGCCCCGGTAATGGCTGAGCACTCCGTAGCTCAGGGGGGCGGTGACCAGGAGCACGATGCCCTGGATGACCACCACGTCCACCACCTGACGCCAGGCCACCGGGAACACCAGCACCTGGCCCACATCCTCATAGCGGATGGAAAAGACCAGTCCGCCCAGGTCGCCCAGTCTCTCCAGGCCCAACAGGGCCAGCAGGTTGGTCATGGCGGTGGCATCGGCCTTCCAGATGCCGGTGGACATGGGGAACTGCCGCACATCCATGATGGTGTAGAAGAAGGTCCCTCCGCTCACCACGGAAAAAAGCTGCGCCAGCAGGGAGAGCAGGATGAGGAAAAAGGTACACACCAGGCAGGGCCGGATGAAGCGGAAGAAGGTACGCTTGGCCCGAAACTTCAGGGTTCTGCGCTGCTGGCTGGGATGTTCTGTCATGCCTGGGCCTCCTCTGTGTTCTGGGGCGCTGTGGTCAGGGGGATGCCGATATCGGGAATGGTCTCACTGGCGGACGGAGTCTCCGACGGTGCGGCGGAGGGCGCCGGGGTCTCCGAAGGCGCGGCGCTGGGGGTGGCCGACGGCTGGGGCTCCGCCGGCAGCACCGGCGAGGCGCTGGGAGCGGCAGTGGCGGGTGTCGTCTCCGCCGGGGTTGTGGTGGTGGGAGAGGGCGACGGCGTGGTGATGATGGCGCCGTCGGCCTCGGTGAGGCCGTACTGGGCGGCATCATAGGGGCTCACCAGGATGATCTGGTTGCGCATCTTGTAGGTGCTCTTGCTCTCCAGGGTGGAGCTCACCAGATTGCCGTTGCCGTCATAGACGTTGCGGTAGGCCTCCACCACCCGGCCCCGATAGGGGGTCTGCTCGGTCTTGGTGGTGCCGGCGGGCAGGGAGGGGTCCACCTTGTACTCGGTGCTCCAGGCCGTGGAGGAGAGCTCCTTGTTGGTCATCTTTACGTACAGATCGTCGGTCTTGGTGCCGTAGATCTGGACGGTGAGACGGCTGTTCTTGTACTCGGTGACGATCTTGATGGGGTAGTCGGTGTCATTTTCAAAGCGGAAGTCGGAGGCGCCGTACCACACGGTGGCGTCCATGCCGTCGGGGACATAGCCCACGGCGAACATGTGGTTGTGCCGCTCCACGATCTTCAGGTTGGAGTTGAGGGCGGCGTAGTAGATGGTGGAGGAGGTCTGGCAGATGCCGCCGCCCACCTCGTCGGTGGACTTGCCGCCCACATAGGAGGGAGCGGGGAGGTAGCCCTTGTCAGCGGTGCGGCTGCCGGTGGTGTTGTTGTAGGAGAAGACCTCGCCCGGCAGCAGGATGATGCCGTCGCACACCGAGGCGGAGAGCTTTACGTTGCTCTTTCGGTTGGAGGAGCCGGAAACGCTGGAGCTGGCCTCGCCCAGCACGTCCCGGAAGAGGAGTTCCTTCAGGCTCTCGGTGGAGACGGTGGGCTCGGTGACGGTGAGGGCCACCGACACGTCGCTGCCCCAGTCGGCGTCCTTCAGAGCGGCCTGGGCGTCGGCGACCTGGAAGTCCAGGCCGGTGACGCTGGGCGTAATCTCAAAGGTCTCCTTGTCCAGGGCGGCATTCTGCACCTCGGCGTAGACCTGGTCGTGGACAGCCTCCACGTCCACGTCGGCGGGGTCGGTGGTGACGGTGGAGAGGACCAGAGGCTCCTGGCTCTCCCCGGCAAAGGCCTCCAGAATGTCGGCCTTGGTATTGCTCAGGTCAAAGGCACGGCCAGGGGTGCCCATGTGGAAGACCAGCTGATCTCCCTGGACCTCCCAAGTGGTCTCCTGGACACCGCCGCCCAGCTCGGACTCGATCTGGGTCAGCAGGGCGTCCACCCGGGCCTCCCCCTCCTGGGTATAGCTGAGGGGGACCTCGATGTCATTGCCGCCCAGCAGCGACTGGATGAGCCGCCAGCCCCGGCTGAAGAAATTCCCCTGGCTCAGGCCGCAGGCGGCGTCGGTGACGGCGCTGGTGTCCACGTCCAGCACGCTGCCGCTGACGGTATAGCTCTGGCTGGTGCCATCCACCTGAAGGGTGATCTCCTTCCCGGTATAGCTCTGCTTGAGCTCCTCATCCAGGCGGCGCTCCACCTGGTCCCGGGTCAGTCCGCCCAGCTCCACGCCCCCGGCGGTGGTGCCGGGCAGGGTGGTGCCGCTGGCCCCTACCCAGGTGCACAGCCCCAGATAGCCGGCGGCCAGCACCGCCACCAATATCCCGGCGGCGAGGAGTCCCCGCCGGCTCTTCTTGGCTTCGCCATCAGGCTTTGCCAGCCGCTTACCGGACTTTTTCTCTTCCATAAACGGATGCCTCCAATTACACGCTTCCCGGTCCATACCCGTTGGAGGACGGGCCGGTCGTTGAATGCTGTTTACAAGAAACCATGATACATTATATGTTCCATAGGGGAAAAAAGCAATTACAGAACGGTTACATCGTCCGGGCAGGGCCTGCGCCGGCTCCCTGGCCGGGCTTTGCTCAAGTCCCCGGCGGCTTTACTTTTTCTTCCGTTCGTTGTATGATGTTGGATACTGAACAGCGTAAATCCACCTGTCTATCTTCTGCATCTTCCAGATCTCGATTCGGAGGGATCCGACATGTCTGACCCACGCCAATTCAACCGCTCCGGCCATGACCGGAACAACAGGGATCTGCTCTCCTGGATCCCCATTGTGATCTTTCTCTTCTGCTTTCCGCCCCTGGGGCTTTTCCTGCTGATCCTGCGGCTGGTCGGCGTCACCGGCCGCCGCCGGGGGCAGGTGGGCCGCCATCCCTACGATCTCCAGCGGGAGGCCGCCGCTCAGGACGGCACCGCCCAGGCGGAAGCCGCCGCCGCGTCCACGCAGGCCGGCGCCGCCCGGCGTCGGAAGGCCTCCGCCCGGTCCAAGGCCGGGAAAAAGCTGGAGGAGCAGGGCAACGGACGGCTGCTCACCATCGCCGGGGCCATCGTGGCCGCCGTCTTTGGACTGGGGGCTTTCAGCGCCTTTCTTGACGCCCTCTCCTGGGGCGGTCTCCTCTACAGCCTGGAGGACATCTTCGTCCCTCTGGCCTTCTGCGGCGGCGGCCTGTGCATGCTGTGGTACGGCCTGCGGAGGGGCCGGCGGCTCAAGCGTTACCGGCAGTACCTCTCCCTCATCGGACGGCGGAAGTCCATCTCCGTGACCACCCTGGCGGAGGCCACCGGCTTCGCCCCCCGGAAGATCCGGGAGGACCTCCAGGACATGCTGGATGACGGCATCTTCCCCATGGGCTATCTGGACCTGGGCAGCGATCAGCTCTTCCTCACCGACGACGGCATCCAGGACCGGCCCAAGGAGGAGCCAGAGAAGGCGCCGGAGCCTCCCAAGGAGGTGGAGGGCGCCGAGGCGGTGCTCACCGAGATCCGCGCCCTCAACGACGCCATCGAGGACCCGGAGATGAGCCGGAAAATCGACCGCATCGGGGAGATCACCGGCAACATCTTTGCCTATCTGCGGGAGAAGCCGGACAAGGAGGGCAAGCTCCGCAGCTTTTTGAGCTACTATCTGCCCACCACCCTGAAGATCCTGGGCTCCTATGCCCAGCTGGAGGCCCAGGGCGTGGAGGGTGAGAACATCTCCGCCGCCAAGGAGCGCATCGAGGGCATGATGGACAAGGTGGTGGAGGGCTTCGAGCAGCAGCTGGACCGGCTCTTCCAGGATGACGCCATGGACATCACCAGCGATGTGGCAGTGCTGGAGCGGATGCTGGAAAAAGACGGCCTGGGCAACTCCGGCATGACGCTGGGAAGCTGAAGCATATTGTTAAATTTCCTAATTTTACTTTAACTTTTCTCTGTGTTTTATTGAAAATATCCAAGGCTCATGGTATAATATGGTCGAAGGGAGCGGAAGCCGTTACGGAGCAAGGAGGTACGCCATGAAAGCCCTGACCATTACCATCAGCCGTCAGTACGGCAGCGGAGGGCGGGCCATTGCCGAGCAGCTCTCCAAGGATCTGAACATTCCCTGTTACGACAACGAGGTCATTTCCAAAGCCGCTCAGGAGAGCGACATCGGCGCGTGGGAATTCTCCATGGCGGAGAATATGCGCTTTTCCGAGTTCATATACGCCCTCTCGGACATCACCCCCCACTGCGAGTCCCAGCCTCTCACCTACGGTGAGCGCATCTTCGAGGCCCAGTCTACGGCGCTGCGGAAGCTGGCTGACCGCGGTCCCGCCATCTTCCTGGGCCGCTGCGGCAACTACGTGCTGCGGGACCGGCCCAACTGTGTCCACCTCTTCATCTGCGGCTCCCCGGAGGTCCGGGCACGCCGGGCGGTGGAGGTCTACGGGCTCAAGGAGAGCGAGGCCGCTCGTGAGGTCCGGCGGATGGACAAGCTGCGCGCCGCCTACTACGCCACCAATACCGGCTGCCGCTGGGGCTACGGGGAGACCTACGACCTCATCATCAACACCGACAAGATCGGGGTGGAGGGGGCCGTCCGGCTCATCAAGAACTATATGATCCTCCAGGGCTGACCCAAAGATACAACGAGGGCCCTCCAGGCAATGCCTGGAGGGCCCTTTTTTGTTGTGTGTTTACCGCTCCATCTCAGTGATGAGGTCCACCCGGCGCTGATGGCGTCCTCCCTCGAACTCGGTGGTGAGGAATGCCTCCACGATCCGGTCGGCCAGGTTGGGACCCACCACACCGGCGCCCATGGCCAGCATGTTGGCGTCGTTGTGACGGCGGGTCATCTCGGCCACATAGGGGTCGGTGCACAGGGCGCAGCGAATGCCCTTGACCTTGTTGGCGGCGATGGAGATGCCCACGCCGGTGGTGCAGATGACGATGCCCCGCTCGCATTTGCCGGAGGCCACGGCCTCGGCGGCTGCCTTGGCATAGACGGGGTAGTCACAGCTGGTGGTGTCGGCGCAGCCGTAGTCCACGTAGTCCAGCCCGTGTGAATCCAGGTACTCCTTGACGTGCTGCTTCAGCGGAAATCCGCCGTGGTCGGAACCAAGTGCAATCATACTGATACCTCCTTGTTATATTTCAACGCGATTTTTACATCCTGCAGCGGGTTTCCGCCGCCGCGCAGCGGCGTCCGGCGGTCACGCCGTCCAAGCCTCTTGTCTAAAATATAATACTTTTTGTTCTATTCTATTTTAATATAACCTTTTGTGTAAGATAAGCTCTTCCGAATCTACCTCACAGCTTGACAGGTCTGGGCTGACGCTTCTCGTAAAGGGTCACATACCGGAATCCGGCCTGGGCCAGGAGCTCATAGGCCTCCGGTACCCCCTTGCCCACATTCTCCGTCCGGTGGGCGTCGGAGCCCACGGTGATGAGCTCTCCCCCCACCTCTTTGTAGATCTTCAGCACCGGCAGCCAGTCGGTCGTGGTGCGGCCATTGTAGGTGTTGAGCTCGATGGCGTGGCCGGTCTGGACCACAGTGCGCAGGATCTCCCGGATCTGCTCCCAATACCGGTCCAAGGATACAGTCTGCCCATCCCGCATGCACATATACCGCAGCGGATAGATGATGTGGCCCATGGCGTCATAGTCCGGGATGGGCGCCAGGCGGAGCATCTGGGCAAAGTAGTCGTCCAGGCAGGCGTAGCACACCTCCGGGGCGGTATAGTCCACAAAGTAGAAGTCCCTGGCGCCGGCCTCGGGGGTCAGGTTGTGGAGGGAGCCGATGACGAAGTCCAGCTCCGGCTGGTCCAGGGTGGCCCTGGCCCGGTCGGGATAGCGGTTGGCACTGCCGAACTCCATCCCCAGCCGGATGGTGAGCCACCCCCGGTACCGCTCCGCCGCCTCCCGCCACTGCTCCAGAGCCGGGGCCCAGTCGTAGGCGTTGGGCTCGGGCTTGCCATCCTGGTCCACCAGGTCGTAGTGGTCGGTGACGCACAGCTCGGCAAGGCCGGCCTTCACGGCGGCCTCAGCCATTTCCATGAGGGGCACCTCCCCGTCGGGGGAGAGTTTGGTGTGGGTGTGATAGTCGATATAATACATAAAAGGGGACCTCCTATGTGGAAATCAGAACGGCCAGGAGGGGAACCACTTCAGGAAGCTGGAAGTATACCAGGTGGGCACCATGAGGCCGACAAGCACGGGATAAAAGGCGATATAGAGTCCCACAGCCAGGGCGGTAAGGCCGTACACTCCGTTCTTCCAGCGGCGGCTGCGTTCTATCAGGCCGTCAAAGAGCAGGCTGATGGCCAGCACCAGAAAGAGGGTGGAGGGGAAGTAGTGGTACTCGAAGGTGGTGCGGCCGATGAACATCCAGGGCACCAGCTGGGAGAGGTAGCCCATGACGATGAAAAGGGCCTGGGGGGAGCGGAGGGGGAAGGCCCAGCTGGCCAGGGCGCCGCCGCCCAGCCAGAGGACCACGCCCAGAATCAGCAGCAGGATGCCGCCCACCAGCAGGGTGGTGCCGGCGTCGGGCTGGAAGGCGGCCTCGGTCCGGAGGCAGGCCACCACGGCCACAGCGGCCACAGCCAGGAAGAAAATGGCCCGGGACCGCTTCCTGCGGAAGCCCTGGGCGCCGCAGGCCAGGATAGCCAGCAGTCCGGTCCAGCAGACCACCGGGTTGTTGAAGCAGCCGAAGGCGGCCTTGAGCCCCTCAGCCTTGCCGGAGGTGTTATCCAGGTAGTAGAGGATGGGGCGGGCGTCCACGATCCACTGGTACCACCGGGAGGAGTAGGGGTGGGAGGCGGTGACCCCCTCGTGGTAGGTCAGCATGAAGTGCTGGTTCTGGAGCATGATGTCCACCACGTTCTGGCTGTCCTTGAGGAAGAGCTCCCGCTCGCCGCTGAGGACCTGGGGCAGCTGGGTGAAGGGCCAGGTGAAGATCTCGGCCAGGATGCCCCACAGCCCGGCGTCGTTGCCCCGGGCAGCGGCATAGGGCCAGTAGGAGAGGGTGTAGATGAGGGCTGGGATGAGAACAAAGCACAGCACCGAGAAGGCCAGGGTCTTCCACAGCCAGGGCAGCTTGCCCGTGGCCTCGGCGGGCCAGTCCCTGAGCTTGGAGAAGAGGCCGATGAAATAGAGGACGGCCAGGCCCACCGCCCCGTAGATGACGGTCCACTTGCTGGCGGCGCCAATGCCCCAGAAGAGACCGGAGAGGAAGAGGGGCAGGGCGCAGCGGCGGAAGGGGGTCCCCGGGGCCAGGGTCAGCCACCGGTAGAGGAAGTAGTACATGAGGAGGATATAAGAGACCCCGTAGGTGTCGATGGTGCCGATGCGGGTCTGGGTGAGGTGCATGAAGTCCACGGCGAAGAGAATGGTGCCGCAGGTGGCCACCACCCGCTTGCCGAAGAGATTCTTGAGGAAGATATAGAGGATGGGCAGCATGAGCACGCCGAAGAGGGTGCCCATGAAGCGCCAGCCGAAGGGGGTCATGCCGAAGAGCAGGATGCCCAGGCTCATGGTGAGCTTGCCCAGGGGCGGGTGGGAGACCTCGTAGGGATAGACCCCCTCGATGTGCTCCAGGGCGGTGCGGGGGTGGTAGATCTCGTCAAAGTAGGTGGAGTTGTACCAGGTGGACAGCTCCGGCACGGTGTCCTGCTCGTCAAAAAGGGCCTCTCCGCCGGTGGTGAGACCGGTGAGATCGATGAGACCGTTCTCATCACAGAGGGCCAGCTCCCCCAGCTCCAGCAGGCCCTTGTCGGCCCGGCCGGTGATGCGGAGGTACTTTATGTCCTGTGGGTTGGTGGGCTCCACCGTCTGCCACTTGAAGAGGTCATTGTACTCCTGGGGCAGGGCGTAGCTGGGATCGTAACCCTCGGCGTCGGCCCAATACCACACATCCTTGCCGTCCTCCTCCTTCTGCCAGAGGGTATACCAGGTCTGACCATCCTGGGAGATCTCCACATTGTAGTCTCCGGTGCCCAGGTTGGAAAAGTAGACCAGCTTGGTGAGATGGATCTCCTGGGAGAGGGCAATGGTGACGGACTGGTCCTCTCCGAAGTCCAGGGCGGACTGGGGCGCCGAAAAGGACCCCAGCCGGAAGAAGGCGGTGGCAGCATAGACCGCCGTGATGAGAAGGAGGGGCAGCAGGTCCCCCCGCTCCATGGGGTGGCGGGTCAGGGTGAAGGAGAAGGGGCTCTGCTCCTGGAGGGCCACCCACTCCAGGCTCCCCTTCCGGGGCCGCGCGGCGGCGCAGCAGTGGGCGAAAAAGAAGAAGACCCCCGTCAGCACGGCCAGGGCGATGAGCATTCCCGGCAGACAGGGCAGGATATATTGGTCCACAATGGTTTGCAGCTGGGTCATGAGGCACCTCCGGCGCAACACAAAAATAGGGGGCGGGCACGCATGCCCGTCCCCTATTGTATTTCTTTTCCCTATGGATGTCAAAAGATTCTTGCCGGCGGCTCACCGGGGCATGACATGGAACAAAAATCCGTCGCCGCCGGGGACCAGGCCGATGTCGGCATCCTGGAAGCTGAACCCGGCCAGAGCACCGTCGCCAGGCTTATAGTTCTGGCAGATCATAACGGTAAGGTAGGGCACCTTCCCCTCCTGGGCCGACTCCCGGACAGAAGACGTATCCACCTGCACCGTAGTCTGGAAGGGCTGTCCCTGCACATAGGGCACCTCCGCCTTGTTGCCGCCGGGAGCCCAGGCCACTACGTAGTTGTAGTACGCCTGGCTCTGGTCCAGGCAGCCGTTGATCTCCACGGTGGAGCCGTCCACTGCCTGGATCTCCAGATAGCGGCCGGAGCCGAAGTCCTCACGGTAATAATCGGTGTCGTAGGGCTGGTCAGAAGCCGGACCGCTGGTGCCGGTACCGGGCTGCGTCTCACTCCCCGTACCGGTGCCGGGCTGCGTCTCGCTCCCCGTGCCGGTGCCGGGCTGCTCCTCCGTGGTGGTACCGTCGGTAACCGTAACGGTGCAGCTGGCGGTCACGGTGCGGCCGTTGGCGGTAGTAGCCGAAATGGTGATGGTATCGGTGCCCACCTTCTCGGCGGTGTAAATGGCGTGGAGGTTATCCGTGGCCCGCAGAGAGCCGCGATAGCTCCAGATGATGGTGGGGTTGAGTCCGGCGGGGACGGTCTCCACCGTCAGGTCCAGAGTCTCCCCCACCTTCAGGGTGGCGGAGGAGGGGGTGAGCTTCAGCCCGGTCAGGTCGGGCTCCTGGGTGACGGTGACGGCACAGGTGTCCGTATAGGTCTTGCCGCGGTAGGTCATGGAGGCAGTGATGGTGGCGGTACCGGCGCTGCGGCCGGTGACGGTGCCCTCGGCATCCACATAGGCCACGGCATAGTCGCTGGAGCGGTAAGTGATCTGGGGCTGAGTGCCGGAGACGCCGCTGCTGCTGACGGTCAGCTTTTCGCTCTTCCCGCCCGTCATCAGCTCCAGGGTGGAGGGCGTCAGGTCAAAGGAGACATCGGTGCTGCCGGTGGCCTGGTTGGCGTCCACCTGGAGGGTGTAGACCAGGAGACCCCGGTTGTTCTCGGTATAGCTCCGGCCGATCACACCAAAGTCGGCCCGGACCCAGGTAAGGGTTTCCCCGTCCACCACCACATTGCCGGTGGGCATCTGATAGTCTGCCACGGTCTGGGTGCTCCCCATCTGGCGGCCCTGGCCGTCAAAGAGGGCGTAGCTGAAGTCGCCCACCTTGCCGGCGGCATCCCGGGTCTGCCACATGACCACGAAGGTGTTGTCGTTAACAGTCACCAGGCGGACATTCTCCACCCACTCGCTGCCGTCGGTATAGTTGGTCAGCCACTGGATGTCGGACTTGCCCTTGGGGAAACCGTCCTTGGGCACCACAGCCAGCATGGCGTTCATCCGGTCGGCCCGCCAGGAGGCGGCATCGGTCTGGGGGGCAGAGGCGCCGGCCAGCAGATAGTAGCCGTCGGAGGCAGCCAGCCCGCCCAGGGTGGCGCAGGTGGTGTTGTTGCCGATGGCGCCATAGAAGGGGAGCACCTCGGCCTGGGTGCCGCTGGACTGGGAAATGGCGAAGGCACGGGGATAGGCGTCGCCCAGGTCGGCGTAGACAGGCGCGCCGTCGGCAAAGATCACGTCCTGAGAAAAGGAGTGGCTCACATGGTTGTCAGGAAATTCACTGCTGGTCTCCAGCACCGACATGTCGGAGGTGCGGATATGGGCGGTGAAGTTGGACTGGTGGTTGATGCCATCTTCACTGGTGTAGCGCAGCCGGGCGGTATGGAGGACCAGGGTACCGTCCTCCTCCACCATGGCGGTGTTGGCGGTGGCGCGGAAGGGCTGGATGGTATAGCTCTCCCCGCCGGTGATGGAGGCAGCGCCCACCCGGTTCCAGTTCCGGTCGTATTTGACGACGCGGTAGACCTCTTTGCCGTCGTTTTCCTCCATGTTGCTCTGGCCGTAGACAGCATAGTAGCCGTCCTCGCCCACGTAGAAGCCGCCGAATATGGACAACTCGGCGGGCAGGGTACGGATACCCTGAGAGACACCGTCCTTGGAGAAGGTCTCCACCTTGAGCTGGGCCTCATCCACGGAGGCCACGGCATAGCCGCCGTCGGCGCCGGGGATCAGCCACAGGGCGGTGTTCTCCAGGTAGACGGAGCTGGTGGCCATCACGGGGGCCTGGCTCTGGAGGAGGGTCATCCCGGCTCCTGCCAGCTGCTCACTTCGGAGGGCGGTGGCCGAGGTGAAGGCCCGGTCCACCATAACGGCGGCCTCGTTCCAGGTAATGGTGCCCTTGGGGTTGAACCGCCCCATCTCGTCGCCCTCCATAATGCCCATGGCAGAAGCCTGGTCCACATAGGCGGCGGCCCAGGAGCTGATGGAGGCAACGTCGGTGAAGGTCTTGGCCGTACCCCGCTGGGCCACGGAGCCCTCCAGCACCGACTCCTCCAGGAAGTCGATGGCTGAGCACATCATTTTGGCCGCCTGCTCCCGGGTGAGGAGGGCCTCGGTGTCCGCCCGGCGCTGTCCGTTCACCAGGGCGCCCTCGGTAATGCCGTAAGCGGCGGCGTAATACATGCCGTTCTTTCCACCGAGGTTGTACTCGTTCACCGTGTCGGCGATGTCGGTAAAATAGCCGCTCTCCTTGGCGGGGACAGCAGCAAAACTGGAGGGAGTCATCTCCTTCTGGACCAGGTTCACCAGAAGCTGGCAGAAGTCGCCCCGGCGGATGGGATCGGTCGTGGCAACTTCGGTATTGAGTCCCTCCAGAACTCCATTTTCCTCCAGATGGGTCAGCTGTGTCGCCGACCAGGCGGGAGGCGTATCGGAAAAGGCGCCAGCGGACAGTCCGCCGGTGAGCAGCGCCGTTCCGATGCATCCGGCCGCCAGGATCTGTTTCCAATTCATTGCAGACAAACTCCTCTCTGTTTCGCGCCTGAAAACGCGTTTCTCATCCACAGTATAGCCCCCTCCTCATCAGAAGTCCACCCCTGGGACAAAACAACCCCGGTCCCACAGGGGACCGGGGTCGGAAGAGATTCATTTCTTCTTTTTGTTGCCCAGATTTTCAAAGAAATTCTTGATGGGGTCGCCGCCGCCGTGCTCCTCACCCATGGTGGCTGCAAAGGCACGCAGGGCCTCCTTCTGCTCCTTGTTGAGGCCGGTGGGGACCTTCACCTTCACGGTGACATACTGGTCGCCCCTGCCCCGGCCGCCCAGGCCGGGAATACCCTTGCCCCGGAGCCGGAAGGTGGTGCCGGACTGGGTGCCCTCAGGCATCTCGTACTTCACATTGCCGTCGATGGTGGGGATCTCCAGCTCGGCGCCCAGGGCCGCCTGGACGAAGGAGACGGGCTGGTCCATATAGACCGCCGTACCCTCCCGACGGAAAATGGGGTGGGGCTTGACGGTGACGCCGATGAGCAGGTCGCCGGCGGGGCCGCCGTTGCGTCCCGCGCCGCCCTGGCCCCGGAGGGAGACGGCCTGGCCGTTGTCGATGCCGGCGGGGATGGTGACCGCCAGCTTCTTCTGCTTGCGGACGGTGCCCGCGCCGTTGCAGGTCTTACAGGGCTGGTGGATGATCTTACCGGTGCCGCGGCACTTGGGGCAGGAGGTGGTGGTGGAGAAGGAGAAGCCGCCGCCGCCCCGCTGGATGCGCACCGTACCGCTGCCGTGGCAGTCGGGGCAGACCTCTGCGGTGGTGCCGGGGGCACAGCCGGTGCCCTTACAGACGTCGCACTGCTCGGTGCGGCTCACCGTGACCTCCTTCTCGCAGCCGAAGGCCGCCTCCTCGAAGGAGATGGTGACCCCGGCCCGGATGGTCTCGCCCTTCTGGGGGGCGTTGCGCCGGCTGCCGCCGCCGCCCCCGAAGCCGCCGCCGAAGAAGGACCCGAACAGGTCGCCCAAGTCGATGTCCCCCATATCGGTGAAGCCGCCGAACCCTCCGAAGCCGCCGCCGTTAGGGTTGAAGTTGGGGTCTACCCCCGCGTGGCCGAACTGGTCGTACCGGGCCCGTTTGTCCTTATCCGAGAGGATCTCGTAGGCCTCGTTGACCTCCTTGAAGTTGGCCTCGGCCGTCTTGTCGCCGGGGTTGAGGTCGGGGTGGTACTTCTTGGCCAGCTTGCGGTAGGCCTTCTTGATCTCATCGTCCGACGCGCCCTTGCTGACGCCCAGGACTTCATAATAATCTCGTTTCTGTTCCGCCATTGGTTCTCACCTCTTTACGCGGAAAGGGGCGGGGTCTCCGACCCCGCCTGCACTTTCCATGGGCGCCGGGTTGACCGCCGGAGCCCTTTCTGAATTCAAAAGGATCTTACTTATTGTCGTCGTCCACGACCTTGTAGTCGGCGTCCACCACGTTGGGATCGGTGCCGCAGGAGCCGCCGCAGTCGCCGCCGGCGCAGCCGCCCATGTCGGGGCCGGCCTGGCCGCCCTGGGGATTGGCCTGCTGGTACATCTTCTCAGCGATGGGGTAGAAGGCCTTGGTGGTCTCCTCGGTGGCGGCCTTGATGGCCTCCACGTCGGTGCCCTTCAGGGCTTCCTTCAGCTTGCCCAGGGCGGCCTCCACGCTGGCCTTGTCATTGGCGTCGATCTTGTCCTTGGCATCCTCCAGGGCCTTCTCGGTCTGGTAGACCACCTGGTCGGCCTGGTTGCGGACGTCCACCTCTTCCTTCCGCTTGGCGTCCTCGGCGGCAAACTGCTCGGCCTCACGGACGGCCTTATCGATGTCCTCCTTGGACATGTTGGTGGAGGAGGTAATGGTGATGTGCTGCTCCTTGCCGGTGCCCAGGTCCTTGGCGGAGACGTTCACGA
>OGHJ01001490.1_pt1 | contig 24827 bp, 24 predicted proteins | sample 1571351 | NCBI WGS metagenome assembly OGHJ01 (sample SAMEA2582037, study PRJEB24529) | metagenome | biome: Human gut stool | place: China | collected 2011 | reverse complement strand
AATTCAGATGCCAGGTATGTGGATATACAGCGAACGCCGATGTAAATGGCGCTCGCAACATTTTAGCGGCGGGGCACGCCGTTCTTGCCTGTGGAGAGATGGTGCAGTCAGGCCGCCCGTTGAAGCAGGAACCCACCGAAATGATTCAGGCGACAGCCTGAACGTAGCAGGGATCCACGTCCTTCAGGGCGTGGAGGATGTCAATATCGGTTTCTGTCAGCGATTAAATTCAACACCACGTAACAAACGCCTCCGGCAATTAATCCCCAAAACGCAGAACCAATCCCGACCAGCGTCAATCCACTTGCCGTTACCAGAAATGCCACCACCGCCGCGTCTCGCTCACGCTCATTATGCAGCGCCTGATACAAACTGCCGCCGATGGTACTTAACAGCGCCAGACCTGCCAGCATCTGGATCCAACTTACGGGCAGGGCAGCCATCATCCCGGTAATGGCACTACCAAACAGACCTGCGAGCAAATAGAAAATGCCTGCAACGGCAGCGGCCAGCCAACGTTGATCTTTATCCGGATGCGCTTCCGGGCTTTGGCAAATAGCCGCGGTGATTGCCGCAATACCGACGGAATAAACGCCGAAAGGGGAAAAAACCAGTGCCAGCAATCCAGTAAATACAATTAATGGCGAAACAGGAGCCGAATATCCAGCTGCTTTCATTGCTGCGATACCCGGTGCGTTTTGCGATGCCATCGTCACCAGAAAAAGGGGGAGTGCAACGCTCAGGCTGTGAGCAAACGAAAAATCAGGGGTAATATAAGTGGGGAGAACGGGTTTAAAGACAACATCAGTTGTGACAACGTCACCTTGCGCGATGACGATCACGATCCCAATAATCATCGCGGCAATTACCGCATAGCGCGGCGCAACGGCCTTGGTTGCCAGCCATACCAGCAACATACTTCCACACAACGTAAATTGACCGTCCAGACTGGCAAACGCCTGTAAACCAAAGCGTAATAAAATCCCGGCAAGCATTGCCGCCGCAAGCGAGTGCGGAATAATGCGCATCAGACGAGCAAAGAGTCCCGTTATGCCGCAGAGGACTATTAGCGCGTTGGTGACAATAAAAACGCCGATGGCTTCGTTAAGTGTTAGTCCCTGCAATCCGGTGACCAACAAAGCCGCGCCAGGCGTTGACCATGCGGTGAGAACAGGTACGCGATACCATAATGTCAGAGTCAGCGTACTGACGCCCATTGCCAGCCCCAGCGCCGTCATCCAGCCAGAGATTTGTGCAGTGGTGGCTCCGGCGACAATCGCTGCTTGCCAGATTATTGCCGCTGAACTGGCGTAGCCAATTAATACCGCCAGAAACCCCGCCAGTAGCGTGGGTGGAGGAATAGAAAACAGACGCATAGTCACCTCGTGCGTTATAGCGTACAGGCACCGTAGCATTTGTCCGTTATAACGCACAAGTGATAAACTTCCGTTTTGCCGGAGGAGTCGCATGGAAAATCTCGCTCGCTTTTTATCCACCACACTTAAACAACTACGCCAGCAGCGCGGCTGGAGTCTTTCGCGACTGGCAGAAGCGACGGGCGTTTCTAAAGCAATGTTAGGGCAGATTGAGCGTAATGAGTCCAGTCCGACGGTCGCGACATTATGGAAAATTGCCACCGGGTTGAACGTACCATTTTCAACATTTATTTCTCCGCCGCAGTCCGCTACGCCTTCAGTTTATGATCCACAACAGCAGGCGATGGTGATCACTTCGCTGTTTCCTTATGATCCACAACTCTGCTTTGAACACTTCTCGATTCAGATGGCATCTGGTGCAATAAGCGAATCGACGCCCCATGAGAAGGGGGTAATCGAACATGTCGTCGTCATTGATGGACAACTTGATCTGTGCGTTGATGGGGAATGGCAGACCCTTAATTGTGGGGAAGGCGTTCGATTTGCTGCAGACGTCACGCATATCTATCGTAATGGTGGGGAGCAAACCGTACATTTTCATTCCCTCATCCATTACCCGCGCAGTTAAGCGGGAAAACTATTTCGCAACGTCGCGCTTGTGGCTAAAATAGCCGCCATTTTTCAGCTACTGGATAAGAATGTGACCGTATCTTCTCATCGACTTGAACTGTTAAGCCCGGCACGCGATGCCGCCATTGCCCGCGAAGCTATTTTGCACGGTGCCGATGCTGTTTATATCGGCGGCCCTGGTTTTGGTGCCCGTCATAATGCCAGTAATAGCTTGAAAGATATTGCCGAGCTGGTGCCGTTTGCCCATCGTTATGGTGCAAAAATTTTCGTCACGCTTAACACCATTTTGCATGATGATGAGCTGGAACCCGCGCAACGGCTGATTACTGACCTCTACCAGACCGGTGTCGATGCGCTGATTGTTCAGGATATGGGGATTCTGGAACTTGATATTCCGCCGATTGAACTGCACGCCAGTACGCAGTGCGACATTCGTACAGTTGAAAAAGCGAAGTTCCTCTCTGATGTTGGCTTCACGCAGATTGTGCTGGCGCGAGAGCTGAATCTTGATCAGATCCGCGCGATTCACCAGGCTACGGACGCGACCATTGAATTCTTTATTCATGGGGCACTGTGCGTGGCCTATTCGGGTCAGTGCTACATTTCTCATGCGCAAACAGGGCGTAGCGCCAACCGTGGCGATTGCTCGCAGGCGTGCCGTTTGCCATACACATTGAAAGACGATCAGGGGCGGGTGGTTTCCTATGAAAAACATCTGCTGTCGATGAAAGATAACGATCAGACTGCCAACCTCGGCGCGCTGATTGATGCTGGTGTACGCTCCTTCAAGATTGAAGGGCGTTACAAAGATATGAGCTACGTGAAGAATATCACCGCCCATTATCGCCAGATGCTTGATGCCATTATTGAAGAACGTGGCGATCTGGCGCGCGCTTCATCAGGTCGTACTGAACATTTCTTTGTTCCATCGACGGAAAAGACTTTCCACCGTGGTAGCACAGATTATTTTGTGAATGCCCGTAAAGGCGATATTGGCGCGTTCGATTCGCCGAAATTTATCGGCCTGCCGGTAGGCGAAGTATTGAAAGTGGCGAAAGATCATCTCGATGTTGCCGTTACCGAGCCACTGGCAAATGGCGATGGCCTGAACGTGTTGATTAAACGTGAAGTCGTCGGTTTTCGTGCCAATACGGTCGAGAAAACCGGAGAAAATCAGTACCGCGTCTGGCCCAATGAAATGCCAGCAGATTTGCACAAAATTCGTCCACATCACCCACTAAACCGTAATCTTGATCATAACTGGCAGCAGGCACTGACAAAAACCTCCAGCGAACGTCGGGTGGCGGTAGACATTGAACTGGGCGGCTGGCAGGAACAACTGATTCTGACCCTCACCAGTGAAGAGGGTGTCAGCATCACGCATACGCTGGACGGGCAGTTCGACGAAGCCAATAACGCCGAAAAAGCAATGAACAATCTGAAGGATGGTCTGGCAAAACTGGGGCAAACCCTCTATTACGCCCGCGATGTGCAAATTAATTTGCCGGGGGCGCTGTTTGTACCAAACAGTCTGTTAAACCAGTTCCGCCGTGAAGCTGCTGACATGCTGGATGCTGCGCGTCTTGCCAGTTACCAGCGCGGCAGCCGTAAACCGGTTGCTGATCCTGCGCCGGTTTATCCGCAAACGCATCTGAGTTTCCTCGCGAACGTATACAACCAGAAAGCGCGTGAATTTTATCATCGCTATGGTGTGCAGCTGATTGACGCGGCGTATGAAGCACATGAAGAGAAGGGCGAAGTCCCGGTGATGATCACCAAGCATTGTCTGCGCTTTGCCTTTAATCTGTGCCCGAAACAGGCGAAAGGCAATATCAAAAGCTGGAAGGCGACGCCAATGCAACTGGTTAACGGCGATGAAGTATTAACGCTAAAGTTTGATTGCCGCCCATGCGAGATGCACGTCATTGGCAAAATCAATAATCACATACTGAAAATGCCGTTACCGGGAAGCGTAGTGGCATCCGTAAGTCCGGATGAGCTGCTGAAAACATTGCCTAAGCGAAAAGGGTAAAACGCCAGTTTTCTGGTTACTCACAACTCATTGAATCTGCATGATATTGCCTGCCGGGTAAGGCGTCACGCCGCATCCGGCAACAAATGACTCAACGTTGTCCCGCTTCTGGTTTGCGCGATTTTTGCCAGTAAAAATGCTCGCGCAAACCTTCCGCCGACTCTTCCGCCACAGCACGCAATTCATCGCTGTCCGCTTCATGACGCAGCTGATGATCCACATTCTTTACCCACACAAATTCATGTCCTTTGTGCCCTGCCATGAGTTGTCCTGAGAACAGCGCACACGTTAATAAGACAACCGATAACGCCTTCGTAAACATCCTGCCACCTTTTTCTTACCTTTTGCCGCTATGATGCCGATCGTTTCTTGAGGTTATTATTCAGTTTTGCAAATTAGCGCAAAGAAATTCTGGAATCTTCCTTCCTGATTTTGCATGGCATTCTGCCGTTGCGGCGATTTAGTGCTATTTTCGAGCAAATTACACACGGAGGTAAACACTAATGTTTACTTTGTTGATATACTCAGCGGCAGGGAGGCGATGTGAAACAAAGCGAGTTCAGACGTTGGCTCGAATCTCAGGGCGTCGATGTAGCGAATGGCAGCAACCATTTGAAACTCAGGTTTCATGGGAGGCGCAGTGTCATGCCGCGTCACCCCTGCGATGAGATTAAAGAACCATTGCGTAAAGCAATCCTGAAACAACTCGGTTTGAGTTAATCGCCAATTAAAAAGGTTAATGACATGCGAGGGACAGTCGAAATTATGCGTTATCCCGTCACTCTTACACCCGCGCCGGAAGGCGGTTATATGGTTTCTTTTGTGGATATCCCTGAAGCGTTGACGCAGGGCGAAACTGTCGCTGAAGCGATGGAAGCGGCAAAAGATGCTTTACTGACCGCATTTGATTTTTATTTTGAAGATAACGAGCTTATCCCTTTACCTTCGCCATTAAATAGTCATGATCACTTTATTGAAGTGCCTTTGAGCGTCGCCTCTAAGGTATTGCTGTTAAATGCTTTTTTACAGTCAGAAATCACTCAGCAAGAGTTAGCCAGGCGAATTGGCAAACCTAAACAGGAGATTACTCGCCTATTTAACTTGCATCATGCGACAAAAATCGACGCCGTCCAGCTCGCGGCAAAGGCGCTTGGCAAAGAGTTATCGCTGGTGATGGTTTAATTACAGTTAACGAAAAGTTGTCATTTTTAACAACTGATATAGACTGCCGAATCATCTGCACATAATTACGATTCGATAATGAAAAAATACCAGCAGCTTGCAGAACAATTACGCGAGCAGATTGCGTCGGGTATCTGGCAACCCGGCGATCGTTTGCCTTCGTTGCGTGACCAGGTGGCGCTTTCAGGCATGAGCTTTATGACTGTCAGCCATGCCTATCAGTTGCTCGAAAGTCAGGGATATATTATCGCACGACCGCAGTCGGGTTATTACGTTGCGCCACAGGCAATAAAAATGCCGAAAGCGCCAGTCATTCCAGTCACTCGAGATGAAGCAGTCGATATCAACACTTATATTTTTGATATGTTGCAGGCCAGTCGCGATCCGTCGGTCGTTCCGTTTGCCTCGGCCTTTCCCGACCCGCGACTTTTCCCCCTCCAACAACTAAACCGCTCGCTGGCGCAGGTAAGCAAAACCGCCACAGCGATGAGCGTGATTGAAAACTTACCGCCAGGAAACGCAGAACTGCGTCAGGCTATTGCTCGTCGCTATGCCTTACAGGGCATCACCATTTCTCCTGATGAAATTGTCATTACTGCCGGGGCGTTAGAGGCATTAAACCTCAGTTTGCAAGCGGTAACTGAACCGGGCGATTGGGTGATAGTAGAGAATCCTTGTTTCTACGGTGCGTTGCAGGCGCTGGAGCGGCTACGGCTGAAGGCGTTATCGGTGGCGACGGATGTTAAAGAAGGGATAGATCTTCAGGCGCTGGAACTGGCGTTGCAGGAGTATCCGGTGAAAGCGTGCTGGCTGATGACTAATAGCCAGAATCCACTCGGATTTACCTTAACGCCGCAAAAAAAAGCACAACTGGTGGCGTTGCTCAATCAGTACAACGTAACGCTGATTGAAGATGACGTTTACAGCGAACTTTATTTTGGACGGGAAAAACCGCTGCCTGCGAAAGCGTGGGATCGCCACGATGGCGTTTTGCATTGCTCTTCGTTTTCGAAATGTCTGGTGCCTGGTTTTCGTATTGGTTGGGTCGCCGCCGGAAAACATGCACGTAAAATTCAACGCTTGCAGTTGATGAGTACGCTTTCCACCAGCTCACCGATGCAACTTGCGCTGGTGGATTACCTTTCCACGCGCCGATACGACGCCCATCTTCGTCGCCTGCGTCGCCAGCTTGCGGAACGTAAACAACGTGCCTGGCAGGCACTGCTGCGTTATCTGCCTGCGGAAGTGAAAATTCATCATAATGACAGTGGTTACTTTCTCTGGCTGGAGCTCCCCGAGCCGTTAGATGCCGGCGAATTAAGCCTGGCGGCACTGACGCATCATATCAGTATTGCGCCGGGTAAAATGTTTTCTACCGGTGAAAACTGGTCACGTTTTTTCCGTTTTAATACCGCGTGGCAGTGGGGAGAGCGTGAAGAACAGGCGGTAAAACAATTAGGCAAACTTATTCAAGAACGGCTGTAATAGCGTTTAATTTAATTCCTCTTAGATTGGGTAATATGAATTTCGAATAGCAGTCATATTTCCTAACTCCTTGACTATACTCCAGAAGATAACCTTACAGACGGCATAATGCGCGGTAGCTCACAACCTGATTAAATTTTCTCAGGGGCGAAGGTGTGCCTGCAAGCCGCCGTCTATGGTTAAACAAGGAGATATTTTTACGGCACGGCGGCTGAACAATTAATTACGACAGGAGTAAGACCTTATGAGCAAGACATTTGCCCGCAGCAGCCTGTGTGCGCTCAGCATGACAATAATGACCGCTCACGCCGCCGAACCGCCTACCAATTTAGATAAACCGGAAGGGCGACTGGATATTATCGCCTGGCCGGGATACATCGAACGCGGACAAACTGATAAACAATACGACTGGGTAACGCAGTTCGAAAAAGAGACAGGCTGCGCGGTGAATGTGAAAACCGCCGCGACTTCCGATGAAATGGTCAGTCTGATGACCAAAGGGGGTTACGATCTGGTTACGGCATCCGGCGATGCCTCGCTGCGTTTGATTATGGGTAAACGCGTGCAGCCGATTAATACCGCATTGATTCCCAACTGGAAAACGCTCGATCCGCGCGTGGTTAAAGGCGACTGGTTTAATGTTGGCGGCAAAGTTTACGGCACACCTTACCAATGGGGGCCGAACCTGCTGATGTACAACACTAAAACCTTCCCGACGCCGCCGGATAGCTGGCAAGTGGTTTTTGTTGAGCAAAATCTGCCGGACGGCAAGAGCAATAAAGGCCGCGTTCAGGCTTATGATGGCCCTATCTACATTGCGGACGCTGCGTTGTTCGTTAAAGCCACTCAGCCGCAGTTGGGCATCAGCGATCCGTATCAACTCACCGAAGAACAGTACCAGGCGGTGCTGAAAGTGCTGCGCGCTCAACACAGTTTGATCCATCGCTACTGGCATGACACTACCGTGCAAATGAGCGATTTCAAAAACGAGGGTGTGGTTGCTTCCAGTGCCTGGCCCTATCAGGCCAACGCCCTGAAAGCCGAAGGCCAGCCTGTTGCTACCGTTTTCCCGAAGGAGGGTGTTACCGGTTGGGCTGATACCACCATGCTGCATAGCGAAGCGAAACATCCGGTTTGCGCCTACAAATGGATGAACTGGTCATTAACGCCAAAAGTGCAGGGCGATGTGGCGGCCTGGTTTGGCTCGTTACCGGTAGTGCCGGAAGGGTGTAAAGCCAGTCCGTTATTAGGCGAAAAAGGTTGTGAAACCAACGGTTTTAACTATTTCGACAAAATCGCCTTCTGGAAAACGCCTATAGCAGAAGGGGGCAAGTTTGTTCCCTACAGTCGCTGGACGCAGGATTACATTGCCATTATGGGCGGTCGCTAACTTCGCTGGGGTGCTTTATGACGTACGCAGTGGAGTTTGACAACGTCTCGCGGTTGTACGGTGACGTGCGCGCAGTAGATGGCGTCAGTATTGCGATAAAAGATGGTGAGTTCTTCTCTATGCTGGGGCCGTCCGGCTCCGGCAAAACCACCTGCCTGCGCCTGATTGCTGGCTTCGAACAGCTTTCCGGCGGGGCTATCTCTATCTTTGGTAAACCCGCCAGCAATCTGCCACCGTGGGAGCGGGACGTGAATACTGTCTTTCAGGACTACGCGCTATTTCCGCATATGTCGATTCTTGACAATGTCGCCTATGGGCTGATGGTCAAAGGCGTGAATAAAAAGCAGCGGCACGCAATGGCGCAAGAGGCGCTGGAGAAAGTGGCGTTGGGGTTTGTACATCAACGTAAACCGTCACAACTTTCTGGTGGTCAGCGCCAGCGGGTTGCTATCGCCAGAGCATTGGTGAATGAACCGCGCGTATTGCTGTTGGATGAACCGCTCGGCGCACTGGATCTCAAATTGCGTGAGCAGATGCAGCTGGAACTGAAAAAACTGCAACAGTCTCTCGGTATCACTTTTATCTTCGTTACCCACGATCAGGGCGAAGCGTTATCGATGTCCGATCGTGTGGCGGTTTTCAATAATGGACGCATTGAGCAGGTCGATTCCCCGCGCGATCTCTATATGCGCCCGCGCACGCCGTTTGTTGCCGGATTCGTCGGGACATCCAACGTTTTTGATCCGCTAATGGCCGAGAATCTTTGCGGCATGACGGGAAGCTTCGCCCTGCGACCGGAACATATCCGTCTCAATATCCCCGGCGAAATGCAGGCTAATGGCACGATCCAGGCGGTGCAATATCAGGGCGCAGCGACCCGTTTTGAACTGACACTGAGCGGCGGTGAAAAACTGCTGGTGAGTCAGGCCAATATGACAGGCGAAGAACTGCCTGCCACGCTCACGCCCGGACAACAGGTGATGGTTTCCTGGTCGCGTGATGTGATGGTGCCGCTGGTTGAGGAGAGGTGAATGGCGATGAATGTATTGCAATCACCTTCACGTCCAGGTCTGGGTAAGGTGTCCAGTTTCTTCTGGCGTAATCCGGGGCTGGGGCTGTTTTTACTGCTGCTTGGCCCGCTAATGTGGTTTGGCATTGTCTATTTCGGCTCGCTGCTGACACTGTTATGGCAGGGATTTTATACTTTTGACGATTTCACCATGTCGGTAACGCCGGAACTGACGCTGGCGAATATCCGTGCGCTGTTTAATCCGGCGAATTACGACATCATTCTCCGCACGCTGACTATGGCTGTGGCAGTCACTATCGCCAGCGCCATTCTGGCTTTTCCAATGGCGTGGTATATGGCGCGCTATACCAGCGGGAAAATGAAAGCGTTTTTTTATATTGCGGTAATGTTGCCGATGTGGGCGAGCTACATTGTTAAAGCCTATGCCTGGACGTTATTGCTGGCAAAAGATGGCGTGGCTCAGTGGTTTTTACAACATCTTGGGCTGGAACCACTGCTGACTGCGTTCCTTACATTACCTGCGGTGGGCGGAAATACGCTGTCAACTTCCGGGCTGGGGCGCTTTCTGGTGTTTCTCTATATCTGGTTGCCGTTCATGATCCTGCCCGTTCAGGCGGCGCTTGAGCGTTTGCCGCCGTCATTGTTGCAGGCGTCGGCTGATCTCGGCGCACGTCCACGACAAACCTTTCGCTATGTGGTGCTGCCGCTGGCAATCCCGGGTATTGCCGCTGGCTCTATCTTTACCTTCTCACTCACACTGGGCGATTTTATCGTCCCGCAGCTGGTTGGTCCTCCAGGATATTTTATCGGCAATATGGTTTATTCCCAGCAGGGGGCGATTGGCAATATGCCGATGGCGGCGGCATTCACCCTGGTGCCGATTATTCTCATCGCACTGTACCTGGCGTTCGTGAAACGTCTGGGAGCGTTCGATGCACTCTGAACGCGCACCGTTTTTCCTCAAACTGGCGGCCTGGGGCGGCGTTGTTTTCCTACATTTTCCCATCCTGATAATCGCCGCCTATGCGTTTAACACTGAAGATGCGGCGTTTAGTTTTCCACCGCAGGGCCTGACGCTGCGCTGGTTTAGCGTGGCAGCACAGCGTAGTGATATTCTTGATGCCGTGACACTGTCACTTAAAGTGGCGGCGCTGGCGACATTAATTGCGCTGGTGTTAGGGACGCTGGCAGCTGCCGCGCTGTGGCGACGAGACTTTTTCGGCAAAAACGCCATTTCGCTGTTACTGCTGCTGCCCATTGCGCTGCCGGGCATTGTCACTGGTCTGGCGTTATTAACCGCCTTTAAAACCATCAATCTGGAGCCGGGATTTTTCACCATCGTGGTCGGTCATGCGACTTTTTGTGTAGTTGTGGTGTTTAACAATGTCATCGCCCGTTTTCGCCGCACCTCCTGGAGTCTGGTTGAGGCGTCAATGGATCTTGGGGCCAATGGCTGGCAAACCTTCCGCTACGTAGTGTTGCCGAATCTCAGTTCGGCGTTACTGGCAGGAGGAATGCTGGCGTTTGCCTTGTCGTTCGATGAAATCATCGTTACGACCTTTACGGCAGGTCATGAACGAACGTTACCGTTGTGGTTGCTCAATCAGCTTGGGCGACCGCGTGATGTACCGGTAACTAACGTGGTGGCACTGCTGGTTATGTTGGTAACAACCTTGCCGATCCTGGGGGCCTGGTGGCTAACCCGCGAAGGCGACAATGGTCAATAACCACTGATACAGGAATATGCTATGCAACATAAGTTACTGATTAACGGAGAACTGGTTAGCGGCGAAGGGGAAAAACAGCCTGTCTATAATCCGGCAACGGGGGACGTTTTACTGGAAATTGCCGAGGCATCCGCAGAGCAGGTCGATGCTGCTGTGCGCGCGGCAGATGCAGCATTTGCCGAATGGGGGCAAACCACGCCGAAAGTGCGTGCGGAATGTCTGCTGAAACTGGCTGATGTTATCGAAGAAAATGGTCAGGTTTTTGCCGAACTGGAGTCCCGTAATTGTGGCAAACCGCTGCATAGTGCGTTCAATGATGAAATCCCGGCGATTGTCGATGTTTTTCGCTTTTTCGCGGGTGCGGCGCGCTGTCTGAATGGTCTGGCGGCAGGTGAATATCTTGAAGGTCATACTTCGATGATCCGTCGCGATCCGTTGGGGGTCGTGGCTTCTATCGCACCGTGGAATTATCCGCTGATGATGGCCGCGTGGAAACTTGCTCCGGCGCTGGCGGCAGGGAACTGCGTAGTGCTTAAACCATCAGAAATTACCCCGCTGACCGCGTTGAAGTTGGCAGAGCTGGCGAAAGATATCTTCCCGGCAGGCGTGATTAACATACTGTTTGGCAGAGGCAAAACGGTGGGTGATCCGCTGACCGGTCATCCCAAAGTGCGGATGGTGTCGCTGACGGGCTCTATCGCCACCGGCGAGCACATCATCAGCCATACCGCGTCGTCCATTAAGCGTACTCATATGGAACTTGGTGGCAAAGCGCCAGTGATTGTTTTTGATGATGCGGATATTGAAGCAGTGGTCGAAGGTGTACGTACATTTGGCTATTACAATGCTGGACAGGATTGTACTGCGGCTTGTCGGATCTACGCGCAAAAAGGCATTTACGATACGCTGGTGGAAAAACTGGGTGCTGCGGTGGCAACGTTAAAATCTGGTGCGCCGGATGACGAGTCTACGGAGCTTGGACCTTTAAGCTCGCTGGCGCATCTCGAACGCGTCAGCAAGGCAGTAGAAGAGGCGAAAGCGACAGGGCACATCAAAGTGATCACTGGCGGTGAAAAGCGCAAGGGTAATGGCTATTACTATGCGCCGACGCTGCTGGCTGGCGCATTACAGGACGATGCCATCGTGCAAAAAGAGGTATTTGGTCCAGTAGTGAGTGTTACGCTCTTCGACAACGAAGAACAGGTGGTGAACTGGGCGAATGACAGCCAGTACGGACTTGCATCTTCGGTATGGACGAAAGATGTGGGCAGGGCGCATCGCGTCAGCGCACGGCTGCAATATGGTTGTACTTGGGTCAATACCCATTTCATGCTGGTAAGTGAAATGCCGCACGGTGGACAGAAACTTTCTGGTTACGGCAAGGATATGTCACTTTATGGGCTGGAGGATTACACCGTCGTCCGCCACGTCATGGTTAAACATTAAGGATAATATTGCAGATCGTAAGAGTATGAGATGATCTTGCGTACTGTCAGAGCACTGATTTCTCTGACAGTACGTGCTGCGTGCAAAATCACTACATCAAATAAACCAGCCAAATCTCATAGAGATAAGAGTAAACAAACCAACAGCAGCAAAGACATTTATCAGTACTACAGTTCTACTGGAAACATTCATTTTTGCCACCTTTTATCATTGCCCCTATGTGTATAGTACGGGTTAAGAAAATCCGCAATAATACTCATTCTGAAGATGAATAAGGGCAAGTTGCTGTTTGATGATTTTTTCTCAAACTGGTGAAAAAACTTGATGCACGTCAAAAAATGACGCATATTTGCGCGCGTTTTATTCATCTGGCTGGACGCCCGTACATGTCTCTCTATCAACACATGCTTGTTTTTTATGCGGTTATGGCAGCAATCGCATTTCTTATCACCTGGTTTCTTTCTCACGATAAGAAACGCATCCGTTTCTTAAGCGCCTTTCTGGTGGGGGCAACATGGCCGATGAGTTTCCCGGTGGCGCTGTTGTTTTCACTGTTTTAAATCTTACTCACTGGCTTGACGGCACCACGCAGACTTATATCATTTGGATGAATCGATAAATTTCACAAGTGGCTAAGGAGAAAGTATGTCGCATCTGGATGAAGTCATCGCGCGCGTGGATGCCGCGATTGAAGAGAGCGTCATTGCCCATATGAACGAATTATTAATCGCCCTGAGCGATGACGCGGAGTTAAGTCGGGAAGATCGCTACACCCAGCAGCAGCGTTTGCGCACCGCTATTGCTCATCACGGTCGCAAGCATAAAGAAGATATGGAAGCGCGCCACGAACAGTTAACCAAAGGCGGCACCATCCTCTGATTAAAATGAGCGTCTGGCTACCAACCAGGCGCCAACCACAAGTAAAATTGCGCCACAAATTGGGCCGAACAACGCCCGTAGTGGTACGCCATGACTGCGGAAGATATCCAGCATCAGACCGCCAATTAGCTGGCTGGCGACCAGTACTGCAATAGTTGTCGCCGCTCCCACATTCTGATATCCGCTGATACTGGCGAAGACAAAAAACGATCCCAGCAAGCCGGGTATAAGTGTCCACCAGCGCACGCTGGACACCAGTTCGCCAAACCCCGCCATGCCTTGTTTAAACCATAAAATAGAAACAAAGAGCACAATCCCCACCAGTGAGTTCAGCAACATGGCGATGAGAATGGTAGAGGAGGTCTGGGTGATGCGCACCATCAGCGTGTTCTGGACTACCAGACCAATTCCGGCGGCAATCAAAAAAGCAAGGGTGAGCGACTGATTCATCCGAGCGCGTCCGGTTCAGTGCGTTCGTCGAGTTGCAACTGCATAAATGTCAGATCCAGCCAGCGCCCAAATTTAGTGCCCACCTGCGGCATTTGTGCGGTGACGACAAATCCCAGCGAATGGTGCAGATGCAGCGAGGCCTGATTTTGCGATTCGATCCCGGCGACCATGACATGCTTCCCGCAATCCCGCGCTTCATCAATCAATCGGCTTAACAATTTACGCCCCAGACCTTTGCCCTGATGATCGGGATGGACATAAACCGAATGTTCCACGGTATGGCGAAAACCATCGAAACTACGCCAGTCGCCAAACGAGGCATATCCCGTCACTACGCCATCTTCTTCACTTACCAGCACCGGATAACCTGCTATGGTCCGCGCTTCAAACCAGGCAATGCGGTTATCTGCATCAACCGTTTGGTCATTCCAGATAGCCGCCGTATACAACACGGCGTGGTTATAAATTTCCGCAATGGCAGCACAATCGGCTTTGCGGGCAAAACGGATGGACATGTCTGGCCTCGATAAAATAATGATGATGATGTTATCAATACTATCGAAAACAGCCCGAAGCAACGGATTCCTCGATGAAATTATTGCGTGTTGCAGAGGGGATGTGACGGCTGCAAACAAAACCAATCCCGTGAGCCTGCTACTATTGATGGATTCATGCCAAAAGCACAGGAGAGCATTATGGGGCAACAAAAGCAGCGTAATCGACGTTGGGTTCTGGCCTCGCGTCCACATGGCGCACCGGTTCCGGAGAATTTCCGTCTTGAAGAAGATGATGTCGCCACACCGGGTGAAGGACAGGTGTTACTGCGCACAGTTTATTTGTCCCTGGACCCGTATATGCGTGGACGTATGAGCGATGAGCCATCTTATTCACCGCCTGTTGATATTGGCGGCGTGATGGTCGGCGGCACGGTGAGCCGTGTTGTGGAGTCGAATCATCCTGATTATCAGCCTGGCGACTGGGTGCTGGGCTACAGTGGATGGCAGGACTATGACATATCCAGTGGTGATGATCTGGTGAAACTTGGCGATCATCCGCAAAATCCATCGTGGTCGCTGGGTGTGCTGGGGATGCCAGGCTTTACCGCTTATATGGGGCTGCTGGATATCGGTCAGCCTAAAGAGGGCGAAACGTTGGTGGTAGCTGCGGCGACAGGTCCTGTGGGAGCAACGGTGGGGCAAATCGGCAAACTTAAAGGTTGCAGGGTGGTGGGGGTTGCCGGTGGCGCGGAAAAATGCCGCCATGCTATCGAGGTGCTGGGCTTCGATGTTTGTCTTGATCACCACGCGGATGATTTTGCCGAACAACTGGCGAAAGCGTGCCCAAAAGGTATTGATATCTATTATGAAAACGTGGGCGGTAAGGTATTTGATGCAGTGCTACCATTACTTAATACATCTGCGCGCATTCCCGTTTGTGGCTTAGTGAGCAGCTATAACGCTACAGAGCTACCACCCGGTCCGGATCGTTTACCCCTGTTGATGGCAACGGTGCTGAAAAAACGTATTCGCTTGCAAGGGTTTATTATCGCTCAGGATTATGGTCACCGCATCCATGAGTTTCAGAAGGAGATGGGGCAATGGGTGAAAGAGGATAAAATCCACTACCGCGAAGATATTACTGATGGTTTAGAGAATGCGCCACAGACGTTTATCGGCCTGCTGAAGGGTAAAAACTTCGGCAAAGTGGTGATCCGCGTGGCGGGTGATGATTAAAGTTTCAACGGCGGCGTAAGCCGCCATAAAAATCCAGGCAAAAAGCTTATTTTCAGCTTTAATTAACTAACCACGTCATTGTTCTGCTGCTAATAACAACAAAGGTGAGTGGTTTATGATTATTCACTTTAATACACCAGGTGAACTCCTTCTGCCATGCAGGCAGGGTTGGACAGAAAACACGCGAAGGAATTAAAATGCCTGGAACGGGAAAAATGAAACATGTCAGTTTGACTCTGCAGGTTGAGAACGACCTGAAACATCAGCTTAGTATTGGCGCATTAAAACCTGGCGCACGCCTGATTACTAAAAATCTGGCGGAGCAATTAGGTATGAGTATTACACCTGTGCGTGAAGCATTATTACGTCTGGTTTCGGTGAATGCGCTTTCTGTCGCACCTGCACAAGCATTTACAGTTCCGGAAGTGGGGAAACGTCAATTAGACGAAATCAATCGGATCCGCTACGAACTGGAATTAATGGCAGTTGCTCTGGCTGTTGAAAACCTCACCCCGCAAGACCTTGCGGAACTCCAGGAATTGCTCGAGAAATTACAGCAGGCGCAAGAAAAGGGCGACATGGAACAAATCATTAATGTAAACAGGCTATTTCGCTTAGCGATTTATCATCGCTCAAATATGCCCATCCTGTGTGAGATGATTGAGCAACTGTGGGTCAGGATGGGGCCTGGTTTACATTATCTCTATGAAGCGATTAATCCAGCGGAATTACGGGAGCATATAGAAAACTATCATCTGTTACTCGCTGCGTTAAAAGCAAAAGACAAAGAGGGATGCAGACATTGTCTTGCTGAAATTATGCAACAAAATATTGCTATTTTATACCAGCAATACAATCGTTAAAGTAAATGCCCGGCAAATACCGGGCATCAAGGTAATTACTCAAATCTCCACGCAATATTCATGCCGACACCATAATTTCGTCCGGGCGAAGGTTCGTAATATCGCCCGTTTGACTCATTGACAATGACAGAACCAACGTATTCTTTATCGAATAAATTATCGACACGACCAAATAAATCCACAGTTAAATTGTGGTAATTGTATTTATACCCGGTGAATAAGCCGACGAGAGTATAAGACGGCGCTTTTGCCGTATTTTCATCATCTGCCATAATATCGCCCATATAACGCGCTTCCGTGCCTGCATACCAACCATCTTCCGGTACATAACCTATCGACGCAAAGCCCATATTACGGGCGATCCCTGGCATCCGATTACCGTTACAATCCTGTTCATTGCAAACATTGCTGCGATAGGTCGCATCAAGCCAGGTCCAGGACGCGTTTACGCGAAAATCTCCTGCGAAACGTTGATCCCATGCCAGTTCAGCGCCTTGACGACGGGTCTTTCCGGCATTTTTGTAAGTCGTACGCCCACCGCTACTGCTATCGACAACAATTTCATCATCAGTGTCGGTCTGAAACAATGCGAGACTAAGCAGCCCATCACCAATACGCGTTTTACTGCCGATCTCAATTGTATCGTTGGTGGATGGTTTTAAACCTAAGTTCATACCGCTTTGCCCATCAGCACGATAAGACAGCTCATTAATCGTCGGCGTTTCAAAACCTCGCCCGGCTGCCAGATAGATATTCCAGGCATCGGTCATTGCATATTTTAACGAACCGGCAGGTAGCCATTTATGATAACTGGCATCACCGCTGTCATCGCCGTTACCCGGAGTAACGTAATGGTCGTTGGAATCAAACCACACGGAGCTGTAGCGCACGTCAGCATCCAGCGACAGTTTTTCGCTCAGCTGCCACTGCGTCTGTAAATAGGGATCGATGTTCCACATCAGATTGCGTTCGTCGCGACGCAACTCACCTTTTTGCCCGTACTCCGGCATGCCGCTATTCAGGCGGAAGTTATTGTAGCCCTTGCGGTTTTCACTCATGTTTTCGTAGTTCAGGCCGGTAGTGAACGTGACCGGAACGCCCAGTTCACCACGGTGTGTCCAGCGGCTGTCTATTCCCTGGTAATGGCGTTGCAGGGTAATCACGCCGCCCGCATGTGACGGGTTAAGTTGTGGTGCCATGGGTATTGACTGGTACTGGGTCGTTTCTCGCTCTCCGGCATACATCATCACACTCATATCATCCCGCGAACTCAGGCTACGTTCATAGCGCAACCCAGCCTGAGTTTGCTTGATGGTTTTTCGCGTGTCGTACTGTTCTGCACGAGGCGCTTGTTGTGGATTCGCCTTCCATTCTGCTTTGGTTAGCCCACCTGGGTCATCTGCTTTGATATCCACACTATTGAAAATCAGGCTTAATTTGCTGGCTTCATCAATGCGTACGCCCAGTTTGGCATTGGCTAAATTTTTCTGTGCGCCACTATGGTCACGATAGCCGTGGGTCGTAAAACGCGTGGTTGAGACGGTGTAATCAACATCGCCGGGTTGTGTGCCGTCTCCCGTTGCGCCCGTTGCTTTCAGCCCATAGCGCCAGCTGCCAAAACTGCCGTAGTAACTACTGGCTTCAATGGTTGGTGGCTGTTGTCCGGTCTGGGTGGTGACATTCATTACACCGCCAGACGCGTTGCCATACAGGGCAGAAAAGGGGCCACGCAGCACTTCCACATTTTGCACACTGCTTAAATCGATGTTGGATGTTTGCCCTTGCCCGTCGGGCATGGTGGCGGGAATACCGTCCACATACAGGCGAATACCGCGAATTCCGTAAGTGGAGCGGGAGCCAAATCCGCGAATCGACAGCTGTAAATCTTGCGCATAGTTCTGCCGATTTTGTACCTGCAAACCAGGCACGCTGGTCAGTGATTCGGACAAGTTAATGCGCGGTGTTGCCAGGCGCATCTCCTCGCCATCCACCACGCTTACTGCTGCTGGCGTATCCAGCTCGGAAACCACCTGCGGTGCGGCACTGACAATCATGGTTTGTTCATCAGCGGCAAAAACAACGGGGGAAAGGGCAAGTAGTGCGGGCAAAACGGTCTGTCGGACGGAAAAAATCTTCATGAAAAAAGCCAGGTTAAGAATGGGAAAACGCCGTTATGGTAATGAAATTGTAAATTTATGGAAAACGAAACGGCACGATACGTTAAGTAATTGAGAAAATTGTAGTCGTAACGGCAAGAAATGCTCCACATTTGAGAAAATAATGATTACCATTCCCATTTATAACAAGAGCGTAACGATGATTACGCTTAGCGAAGCATTGTGAAGCAGCAAAAATATCGGTTCATCAAAGGGAGTCGTCATGCATTTACGTCATCTGTTTTCATCGCGCCTGCGTGGTTCATTACTGTTAGGTTCATTGCTTGTTGCTTCATCATTCAGTACGCAGGCCGCAGAAGAAATGCTGCGTAAAGCGGTAGGTAAAGGTGCCTACGAAATGGCTTATAGCCAGCAAGAAAACGCACTGTGGCTCGCCACTTCGCAAAGCCGCAAACTGGATAAAGGTGGCGTGGTTTATCGTCTTGATCCGGTCACTCTGGAAGTGACGCAGGCGATCCATAACGATCTCAAGCCGTTTGGTGCCACCATCAATAACACGACTCAGACGTTGTGGTTTGGTAACACCGTAAACAGCGCGGTCACGGCGATAGATGCCAAAACGGGCGAAGTGAAAGGCCGTCTGGTGCTGGATGATCGTAAGCGCACGGAAGAGGTGCGCCCGCTGCAACCGCGTGAGCTGGTAGCTGATGATGCCACGAACACCGTTTACATCAGTGGTATTGGTAAAGAGAGCGTGATTTGGGTCGTTGATGGCGAGAATATCAAACTGAAAACCGCCATCCAGAACACCGGTAAAATGAGTACCGGTCTGGCGCTGGATAGCAAAGGCAAACGTCTTTACACCACTAACGCTGACGGCGAATTGATTACCATCGACACCGCCGACAATAAAATCCTCAGCCGTAAAAAGCTGCTGGATGACGGCAAAGAGCACTTTTTTATCAACATTAGCCTTGATACCGCCAGGCAGCGTGCATTTATCACCGATTCTAAAGCGGCAGAAGTGTTAGTGGTCGATACCCGTAATGGCAATATTCTGGCGAAGGTTGCGGCACCGGAATCACTGGCTGTGCTGTTTAACCCAGCGCGTAATGAAGCCTACGTAACGCATCGTCAGGCAGGTAAAGTCAGTGTGATTGACGCGAAAAGCTATAAAGTGGTGAAAACGTTCGATACGCCGACTCATCCGAACAGCCTGGCGCTGTCTGCCGATGGCAAAACGCTGTATGTCAGTGTAAAACAAAAATCCACTAAACAGCAGGAAGCTACCCAGCCGGACGATGTGATTCGTATTGCGCTGTAATAGATATGGCGAGGGTGAAAACGGAGAGACTTGCCTGACTTTTATCACGCCGCATGCGGCACACCTTCGTCAGTAATTTGAAGTTGCCCGGCACGTAGCCGGGCAATTTTGCAATTAGCTCGCCGTTTCAGGCTTAAACACGATTTCCTGTTTTTCTTCATCTTCCTCGACGACTGGCGCAGTGCTGTGAATTTCAGCAACGCGTTTGCGCACACCAAACCAGCCTATAACCAGCAGAATACCGATAATCGGCAGCGCCGCGATAGTATAAGTCCCGTTCGGGTAATCGAACGCCATCAGCACAAGGACACTCAGTAAAAACAGTAATGTCAGCCAGGAAGTGAAGGGCGCGCCAGGCAGTTTAAAACTGACATCCGCTGCTTTGCCTTCTTTAATCGCTTTACGCAGGCGCATCTGGCACACGATGATAAACGCCCATGAAGCGATGATTCCCAGCGACGCGAAGTTCAATACAATCTCAAATACGCGCGACGGCACCAGATAGTTGAGGAATACGCCGACGACATACACAACCAGTGTCGCTAGAATCCCGGCATACGGCACATGCTGACGACTCATTTTCGCCATAAAACTCGGTGCGGAACCGCCCATCGCCATTGAGCGCAGAATACGTCCGGTGCAGTACAGACCTGAGTTCAGGCTGGAGAGGGCAGCGGTCAGCACCACAATGTTCATAATGCTGCCGATATATGGCACACCCAGTTTAGAGAAAAACGTCACGAACGGACTTTGCCCCGCCTGATACGCGCTCCACGGCAATAACATAACCAGCAACACCACGGAGCCGACGTAAAACAGGCCAATACGCCAAATCACACTGTTAATGGCTTTAGGCACCATGGTCTGCGGATCTTTACATTCTCCGGCAGCTGTACCCACCATTTCAATGGAGGCAAAAGCAAACACTACGCCCTGAATCAACACCAGCGCAGGCAGCAAACCGTGGGGGAAGAAGCCGCCATTATCGGTGATTAAATGAAAGCCAGTGGTGTTGCCATCCAGCGGCTGACCACTACCGAGGAACACTGTACCCACGACCAAAAAGGTCACAATGGCGAGCACTTTAATAAGCGCAAACCAGAACTCCATCTCCGCAAACCATTTCACACCGATCATATTCATGGTGCCAACGATGGTAAGTGCAGCGAGCGCAAAGACCCACTGCGGCACGCCGCCAAACGCACCCCAGTAATGCATATACAGAGCGACGGCGGTAATATCAACAATCCCCGTCATCGCCCAGTTGATGAAGTACATCCAGCCAGCAACATAAGCGGCTTTCTCACCCAAAAACTCACGGGCATAAGAGACAAAACTGCCACTGGAAGGGCGGTGTAGCACCAGCTCACCCAATGCACGCAGAATAAAAAACGAAAACAAGCCACAAATTAAATAAACCAGTGCCAGTGCTGGACCCGCCATTTGCAGTCGGGCTCCTGCACCTAAAAACAAGCCGGTGCCAATCGCGCCGCCAATGGCGATCATCTGTACCTGGCGATTGCCCATCGCTTTGTGATACCCCTCTTCGTGGGCATTAAGCCAGCGGCGTTTCGCGGCGTGTTGATCTGAAGTGTCGGTGTCGTGTTTACTCATTGCTCTCCCTGATTGCTTTAATGAAAAAGTCATATAAGTTGCCATGAACAATGTTTATTCATCCTGGCGATGATAGTTATCACCATTATTCTTTATGGGTATAACTGTCGGCGCAGAATCCTACCCGTTATCGATAAACGATGCAAAACATCCCCTTACAATCCTGAAGGGGAATAATACAACTGACGAAAAAATGACAAATCTTTTTGCTGGTTAACCTGTGTACTGTCCTACACTTAATCTTTAAAAGATTGTGAGGGCATATGATTAAGATGTATGGCGTACCCGGATGGGGCTCTACAATCAGTGAGCTGATGCTAACACTGGCTGATATTCCTTATCAGTTCGTTGATGTCAGTGGTTTTGACCACGAGGGAGCTTCACGCGAGTTATTGAAAACCCTGAACCCGTTGTGTCAGGTTCCGACACTGGCGCTGGAAAATGACGAGATTATGACGGAGACAGCGGCGATTGCATTGATGGTTCTCGATCGTCGCCCGGACCTTGCGCCACCGGTTGGGCGCGCCGAACGTCAGCAGTTTCAACGGCTATTGGTCTGGCTGGTTGCTAATGTCTATCCAACATTCACTTTCGCCGATTACCCTGAGCGTTGGGCTCCTGACGCACCTGAACAGTTAAAGAAGAATGTTATTGAATATCGTAAATCGCTTTATATCTGGCTGAATTCACAATTGACCGCTGAACCTTATGCGTTTGGTGAGCAACTAACGCTGGTGGACTGTTATCTTTGCACTATGCGCACATGGGGGCCTGGGCATGAATGGTTTCAGGATAATGCCACGAATATCAGTGCGATTGCTGATGCTGTATGTCAGTTACCGAAATTACAAGAAGTATTAAAAAGGAATGAAATTATTTGAGTGGGATACCAGAGGATTATGTTATTTATTATTCAGTAACTTTATCCACAATGATGGGCGTAATTAATTAAATTCATGTTATGTTTTTTGATTTATATCACTCTCCCCTTCATTCAGCTTGTCTATTTCATTTCCTCTGAAAAGAAACTAACTATTCACATTGTGCAGATGTTTCACTTGTTATCACAGGTATTCTATAATCTCAAAAAGTTTTTAATGATGGATATGCTCGGAGTTGGAGATGCAATTAATATTAATACAAATAAAAATATCCGGCAGGTATGCTAAAAGGATAAATGGCGTTCTCTGTATTTATTCGCAATTATCTGTAGGACAAATATGGAGAGCTTGATGAGTCAGAGCTAAAACAGCAATTGATAAATAAACATGTTGATTTATTCAAGAAAATGGATGTATTTTAAATATTGATTCTTAATATAACCTAATCAATAGATTATCACGTGAGAGCTGCACATTATTGGCGGGGCCGGGGAAAACATCATTTTGGGAACAATGAATCAGGTACTCTTACCACTGAAGCAAGATCATCCGGGCACCTGGTGGTGGTGCAGTGCTTTGGAAATGGTCCCCTCGGGGGAATTGTCATTATTTTCTATGCTATTTGCTTATGATATTCGTCAGGTGAATTTAATAAATTCCTAATTTGAAATATCCACTATTAAGCCAGTGTTTAACGACGTTAAGATGGCAATGTGCAGATCATGTTATCAGGGTGGGGCGGTAGCGTATATTCCTTATACAAATCATCATTCATTTCAATGATTGTTATTGAATTATTTATTGTTGTGAATAAAAAGACATTATGAATATTGGTTTGACTTTGCATGTCAGGTTTTTTATTACTCGCTGTAATGTACGAGCCTGTCGTGAATAACGTCGAGAACCCATCCGTTGCGTTTGTGATTATTTTGTTGACTAAACAGGCACCCGTTTCTCTGAAGTAAAATCCCAGACTAAATCATCACATAACCATGACATTTTTCTGATATTCCCCGGTAACGCCAGATGTCGACTCGCTTATCTCATCCGCCCGACATGTTGTACATGCAATATGTGCGGATTATTATTCATTTTCACGGAGGTTGCTATGTCAACCGGATTACGTTTCACACTTGAAGTGGACGGCCTGCCACCGGACGCGTTTGCGGTGGTTTCCTTTCATCTCACCCAGTCACTCTCTTCGCTCTTTTCCCTCGATCTCTCTCTGGTCAGCCAGCAGTTTCTCTCCCTTGAATTTGCGCAGGTGCTGGACAAAATGGCCTACCTGACGGTATGGCAGGGCGATGACGTACAGCGCCGGGTGAAAGGTGTGGTGACCTGGTTTGAACTGGGGGAGAACGACAAAAACCAGAAGCTGTACAGCATGAAGGTATGCCCGCCGCTGTGGCGCACAGGGCTGCGCCAGAACTTCCGTATCTTCCAGAATGAGGACATCGAAAGCATCCTCGGCACGATATTGCAGGAAAACGGGGTGACCGAGTGGAGCCCGCTGTTCAGCGAGCCACATCCTTCCCGTGAGTTTTGTGTCCAGTACGGTGAGACTGATTACGATTTCCTGTGCCGGATGGCGGCGGAGGAAGGCATCTTCTTTTATGAGGAGCACGCGCAAAAAAGTACCGACCAGAGCCTGGTCCTGTGCGATACCGTGCGTTATCTGCCGGAGTCCTTTGAGATCCCCTGGAATCCGAACACCCGTACCGAGGTAAGCACCCTCTGCATCAGCCAGTTTCGCTACAGCGCACAAATCCGCCCTTCTTCCGTGGTGACCAAAGACTACACCTTTAAACGACCCGGCTGGGCAGGGCGTTTTGATCAGGAAGGCCAGTACCAGGATTACCAGCGCACACAGTATGAAGTGTATGACTACCCCGGACGTTTCAAGGGTGCTCACGGGCAGAACTTTGCCCGCTGGCAGATGGATGGCTGGCGCAACAACGCAGAAGTGGCGCGCGGAACAAGCCGTTCTCCGGAGATATGGCCGGGACGGCGAATTGTGCTGACGGGGCATCCGCAGGCGAACCTGAACCGGGAATGGCAGGTGGTGGCAAGTGAACTGCACGGCGAGCAGCCGCAGGCGGTGCCGGGACGCAGTGGTTCAGGAACCACGCTGAATAACCACTTTGCGGTAATACCGGCAGACCGGACATGGCGGCCACAGCCGTTGCTGAAACCGCTGGTGGATGGCCCGCAGAGCGCCGTCGTGACGGGACCGGCAGGCGAGGAAATCTTCTGTGATGAACATGGCCGCGTGCGGGTGAAATTTAACTGGGACCGCTATAACCCGTCAAACCAGGAAAGTTCATGCTGGATCCGTGTGGCACAGGCGTGGGCAGGCACCGGCTTTGGTAACCACCCTCAGCCATACCAGTGAAGGCCACCGCGTGTCGGTCCACTACGGCTATGACGATAAAGGCCGCCTGACCGGCGAACGCCAGACGGTGGAGAACCCGGAGACGGGGGAACTGCTGTGGCACCATGAGACCGGACATGCGTACAACGAACAGGGGCTGGCAAACCGCGTCACGCCGGACAGTCTGCCGCCGGTGGAGTGGCCAGGGAAAGATCATCAGAAGTACACTTTTTGTACTAAATAATTCGCATTTTATGTTTAAAAATTGAGATATTCCTTATTACCTAAAGCTGTTTT
>OGHJ01001489.1_pt1 | contig 24829 bp, 18 predicted proteins | sample 1571351 | NCBI WGS metagenome assembly OGHJ01 (sample SAMEA2582037, study PRJEB24529) | metagenome | biome: Human gut stool | place: China | collected 2011 | reverse complement strand
ACTATAAATATGGAATTAAGGAAGGAAATATTGCAACATTAACACCATCAGCAGTAGTAGATTATCTAGACAAAAACTTAGGATTTGTAGAAGATAATAATAGAGATTGGAAACAAATTACAAGTGAAGACTTAGAAAAATTAAATGCAGTAAAAGTTGGAGATACAGAATACTTAAATAATAAGAAAATATTATATACAGAAGCAACAACAAAAGCATTAAAACCAGCAGAAACTGTATCAGTAGGATTAAATGTTTCTAAATTGTTAACATCAGCAGAAGACTTAACATTTAATAATGATGCTGAAGTTGCAAAAATAACACCTCCAGGTAATCCGCCAGTAGTTCCACCAGAATATCCACCAGTAGTTCCAGCAGAGGACATAATAATTGTACCAAGCACTGGTGCTAACATGAATTACTTATTACCAACAATAGTTGGAATGGTTTCATTAGTGATATTAGGTGTTGGAGTATTTGTTATTAAGAAAAAAGTTATTGACAATAAATAAAAAATAAATAAAAATGTCGAAAATTGCGATGAAAAGTATAACAAAAATACTATTTATTACTGCAATATTCGGCATTTTATTGTATTATATAAACATTAGATATCTAATTAATTTTAAATCAAAAATATTAATTCTAAGAATTTTTAATCTTAAATAAAAAAACAAATAAATAAAGATAATAAATAGAAAAAATACTATTTATTATCTTTTTAAAATTCTACAATAATATTGCTTTTTTTGGCAATTTATAATAAAATAAACGCAGTAAATTGAAAAATAATAAAACAAATAAAAAATAAATATCACAAAATGTAAAAAACTTTTTTGAATTACCATACCAAAAAAGACAAAAAATACAAAGGACAAGTAGTAAAATTTTGCTATAAAAAGTTTAAGAGGTGGTAAGGATGTTTCAAAATATAAATGAAAATACAGTAAATACTGCAAAATACGAAGAAGATAATAGTCATAAAAAGAAAATAGAAATATTTTCAAACGTATTAAGTATAAAAAATATAATCATATATGTAATAACATTTATGATTTCAATGGTTGGTGTAACAGGAGAATTTTCACCATTTAGTATAAGTATATTAGGTGCATGTTTAGCAAATTCAGTACCAGCATTAGGAGTAGTTTTAGTAGGAATTATAGGCAGTGCAATAAAATTTGGAGTTAGTGGAGCTGTAGGCTATATTTTAACAGTATTAACACTAATTGCTACAATGTTTATAATAAAAGTAAAACAAAACGATGAAGAAAAAAATGAACAAATAAAATTGTCAAAAAATATATTCATAGCAACTTTAATTATACAAATACTTAAATTAGGAATAAATGGATTTACATTATATGATGCTCTAGCAAGTGTATCATTTTCAATAATTGCAGTCGTGTTTTATAAAATATTTGTAAATTCACTTTCTGTAATTCAAGATTTTAGAGAGAACAAAGCATTTTCAATAGAAGAAGTATTAGGAGCAAGTTTATTATTATCAATTTCTGTTAGTGCATTTAATGGAATAAATATATTTGGATTTTCAATTCAAAATATTTTAAGTATCCTAATAGTTTTAATTTTAGGATGGAAAAATGGTGTATTAGTAGGAACAACAGCAGGTGTTACAATAGGAGTAACCTTAGGAGTAATAACATCATCTGATCCAATAATGGTAGCAGCATATGCTATTTCTGGAATGATTGCGGGAATATTAAATAGATTTGGAAAGATAGGAGTTATTGTTGGATTTTGCTTAGGGAACGTCGTACTTGCATATGTATCAAATGGATATACAGTAGAATTAATTCATTTTAAAGAAATATTAATTGCATCAATTGGGCTTTTAGCAGTACCAAAATCAATAAGAATAAATATAGAAGAATTTACTGGTGGTTCAAAACTTTTACCAGTATTTCCGGACAGAGCATTAAATAAAAGTAAAGAAACAGCAGAGAGATTAAATAATGTTTCAGAAACAATTCAAGAAATGGCAAAAACATATAAAATAGATGATGCGGAAGAATTAAAACAAGAAGAAAATATCAATAATAAAGAAATATTTATCAATGAATTATTAGATAATTTAAATGGCTATGAAAACAATATGCTATATGAAGATATATCAAATACAGAAGGAAAAATAATTGATGAAATTTTTGAATTGTTGTTAGACAAGCAAGAAATAAACAGAGAACAATTGCTAGAAATATTTGCAAGATGTAATAGTTACATAATCGGTTTTGATGATAAAAATATAAGTGAATATTTAGAAGAAAATATTGCACAAATGGTAAGAGTAATAAATATGTCTTATAAAATAAGTAAATCAAGTTTTGTATGGCAAAAAAAATTACAAGAAAACAAAAAGAACATAAAAGAACAATTAACTGGGGTATCTAAAGCAATTTCAAATATTGCTGAAAATATAGAAAAAAATATTCAAAATGAAGAACAATTCATAAAAGAAAAAAGGCAAATAATTGAATTATTAAAATTAAAAGATATAAACATACAAGAAATATCAATACAAAAAGAAGATAGATTTTTAATTGAAATATATATGGAAAAATCAAATAATGTAGATATAGATGAAATTAAAAAAATATTAACAGAAGTATTAGGAGAAGAAATTGCATTTAATCAAGATGCAAGTATTGGAACAAGATTAAATTTCTTATCAGATGATAAATTTGTAATGGCAATTGGAATTGCAGAAAAAACAAAGGAAAATAGCCAAACATCAGGGGATAGTACATTAACAATTAGACTAAAAGATGGAAAATATTTAGTAGCTTTAAGTGATGGAATGGGCTCAGGAGAAAAAGCAAAACAAAGTAGCCAAAAAGCATTGAAAATGCTAGAAAATCTATTCTTATCAGGCTTTGATAAAAATACATCAATGGAATTAATAAATTCAAGTTTAATAAGTCAAAATGAAGAAATATTTGCTACTTTAGACATTGCCATTGTAGATTTATATAATGGTTGTGTAGAATTTATAAAAGGAGGAGCTTGTCCAACTTATATTAAAAATTCAAATAAAGTCCAAATAATAAAATCAAACTCACTTCCTGCAGGAATAATAAATCATGAAAGTTTACAACTATTTGACAAAGACATTGAAGCAGGAGACATAATGGTTATGTGTTCAGATGGAATATTAGATTCTAATATAGAATACAAAAACAAAGAACTTTGGGTAAAATATCTACTTGAAGATATAGAAACAAACAATACTAAAAAAATAGCAGATTTAATACTAAATGAAGCAATTGACAACAATTTTGGAACAGCAAAAGATGATATGAGTGTAATTGCTTGTAAATTTGTTGAAAAATAAAAAAATATATGTTATATTATATGTGCAAAGGAGGACTACAAATGAGTAGAGGAAAAAGATATGATACAGAACCAAAATTAAATATGAAAAAGGTTTTTGCGGTAATTATAGCAATTGCTGTAATAATAATGTTTATATTTATAATAAAAAAATTATTAGTAAAAGATAAAGACACAGGAACAATAAGTAGTTCAAGTTACTTTGCACTATATAAAGATAACAAATGGGGAGTCATAAATTCTAATGGAGATATAGTAATAGACCCAGCATATCAAGAAATGATAGTAATACCAAACAGTAAAAATGCTATTTTTATTTGTACATATGATATAGATTATGAAACAGGGGAATACAAAACAAAAGTATTAAATGAAAAAAATCAAGAAATATTTACAAACTATGACAAAGTAGAAGCAATAGCAAATAAAGACGAAAATAATAATTTATGGTATGAAGAAAACATTTTAAAAGTAGAAAAAAATGGTAAATATGGAATAATAAATTCAACAGGAAAAGAATTAACATCAATAGAGTATGATGAAATAACAGCATCAGCAGGAATAAAGAATTCATTAAAAGTAAAAAAAGATAATAAATACGGAATAATCAATGAAGATGGAAAAGTAGTAATTCCAACATCTTATGCAGATATAGAAGAAATTGGAAAAGACAATAAATCAGGTTTTATTGTAAAAAACGAAAATAATAAATATGGTGTAATTGATTATTCTAATAATGTAATATTAAATTGCGATTATAATAAAATCTATAAAATACATTCAAACGATTTATATGTAGTGACAGAAAATACATTACAGAAAGTTGTAAGAACAGCAGAAGATGGTACATCAACAGATGTGTTAGTAAAAGGTTATGATGAAATAACAGATATATTAGCAACAAAAGACAGTGGTGTAATATTTAAAAAATCAAATAAATATGGAATTATGGATTTATCAGGAAATGTAATTTTAGATGCACAATATGATTACTTAAAAGAGGCAAAAACAGGAATGTTTATCGCTAAAAAAGATGATAAATATGGAATTATAAATAGCAGTAATGAAGAAAAATTGGCATTTAATTACACATCTATAAGTTATAATGAAAAAGCAGATATATATGTTGCTGAAGATAGTGAATTAAATTCAAGTATATTAAATAACAATTTAGAAACAAAACTTACAGGATTTTTATTAGAACTAAATACAGATAAAGGCTATATAAAAATGAGAATAGATGGCCAATACAAATATTACAATTTAAAATTTGAAGAAAAACAAGAATCAGATATTTTCCCAAATAGAACATTATTTTTAAGTAAAAAAGATGGAAAATATGGATTTATAGATAAAACAGGAAAAGTAATAGTGGACTATGTTTATGATGATGCAATGGAACAAAACGACTATGGGTTTGTTGCAGTAAAAAAAGATAATAAATGGGGAAGTATTAATAGTAAAGGAACAGTAGTACAAGAACCAACATATAATCTAGATGATTATTTACTAATAAACTTTATTGGTAGATGGCATTTTGGATTAGACATTAATATGAATTATTATAATCAAGAATAAAAATACAAATAAGTTCTAGAAAAATTTTTCTAGAACTTAAAACATAATAAAAAAGAGGTAATAAAAATGGAACTAAAGATAAACTATCAATATTCATATTTTATACATCCTTTTGTAATAAAGGTAACGAAGAATCAACAATATTTATTAAAAATACTAAAAGACAAACGTTTTGAATTAAAAGTATTTCAAAAAAGCAAAGACTTGAACTTATATCAATATTTTTTACCAAAAATAAGTCAGTTTTTGTTTTCTAGTTTTTCACACTCAAAAATGAAATTAGACAAATTACAAGAGTTACCAGAAGATACAAAATCAGCAATTTTAAGCAAATACCCTTGTACTATATTTGAGTATAATTTAAAAGAAGATATACAAGGAAAAACAGATGAAAGAGGAGTATTTTTTAAAATACAAAAAATTAATTTAATCTGCTTTAATACGGGAATTTGTTTCTTCGTAATGAAGACAAATCTAGAAGATACAAAAGAATTCGCAGACTTATTAAATTTTAATTATAAATTTAGAGAAATAAATAGTGAAAGTCATAATTTAAATAATTATGATAAAATTTATTTGCAAACTAGCACTTTTAGTGATGTAAATAAATTAAATGAATTTATAAAAGACATAACTGGTTCTGATATAGAAACAGTAAAATTAGATATAGATACACAGAAATTCTTAACTTATTCTTATGTATGTATAGACCAATCAGCATGGAATCAAGAAAATGAATTTGAAAAAATTCAATATTATTTTAATAAATATGCAAACTTTTTACCAGCTGATAACTCAGCTGATATAACAGAAGAAGTAACTACATTTTCTAAATGGAAATATGCAAACATAGGAATTACAAAACAAGGAGTGGCATTGTTTGCATCAAGTGCTGATATAAACAATTTTACAACATTACCAGAAGAATTTGAAACAATATATTTTTATACATATATTTTAAATTTATATAAAAAAATATATTTAAAAAAATTAGAAAAAGAATTTAGTAGTAATCAAAATTTAAAAGAAGCAAGAAAAAAATTTATAGATTTTACTAAAAACTTATGGATTCAAGAAGTAACAGAAAATGAAGTTGGTTCAAATATCAATTTTAAATTAAATAAGGTTTTTGAATTAGACAGATTGTATTATGAAATAAAAACAAAATACGATATATTATATAAGAACTTAAATATTGAAAAATATACAAAAAGTACAATTGTAATTGCAGGAGTATTAGTTGCTCTATTAATATTTAATATTCTTAATTATATAAATATGATTAAATAATTAGAGGTAAATGTATGAAAATAGGTTGTGGTGTAGATATTATAGAAATTGATAGGGTAAAAGAAAGTATAGAACAGCTTGGAGATAAGTTCTTAAATAGAGTTTTTACTGATAAAGAAATTGAATATTGTGAGTCTAGAAAAAATCAAAAATATCAACATTATGCTGCAAGATTTGCTGCTAAAGAAGCTGCATTTAAAGCTGTTTCAGGGCAAATAGATGATAAATACAATGTATGTTGGAAAGATTTTGAAGTTACAAATGATGAACAAGGAAGGCCAAGCATAAAATTAGTTGGAATAGATGAAAAATCAATAGAAAATATTGATATTAGTATTTCACATTGTAAAAAATATGCAGTGGCAAATGTTACAGTATTATATAAATAATCGGTTCAAAAGAGGTAATAAAATGAAATTATTTGATAATCATAGTCATTTAAATGATGAAAAATTTGATGAAGATAGAGATGAAATAATACGAGAAATAATAAATACGGATACTAAAAATTTTATAACAGCAGGCTACAGTTTAGAAGGTTCAAAAAAAGCTGTAGAAATATCAAATAAATATGATTTTATGTATGCAACATGTGGTATTTCTCCAAATGATATTCCACAAAATGAAGAAGAATTGTGGAAAATGTTAGATGAAATCAAAAATTTAATTAAAAACAACAATAAAAAAGTTGTAGCAGTAGGGGAAATAGGATTAGATTATTATTGGAATACAGATAATAAAGAACTTCAAACAAAGGCTTTTATAGAACAAATAAAATTAGCGAATGAATTAGATTTACCAATTGTAATTCATACAAGAGATGCAATAATGGACACTTTGGAAATATTAAAAGAAAATCCAGTAAAAAATAAAGGTGTTTTTCATTGTTGCCCACAAAATAGGGAATTAATAAAAGAAGGTTTAAAACTAGGATTTTATATTTCTTTTGCAGGACCAATTACATTTAAAAGTTCAAAAAATGCAGATGAAATGATAAATTTAGTACCAAATGATAGAATTTTGATTGAAACAGATAGTCCATATTTAGCACCAGAGCCAGTTCGTGGAACTAGAAATACACCGATTAATGTTAAATATGTTGCTCAAAAAATAGCTGATGCGAAAGGGATGACTTTAGAGCAAATTGCGGATATAACTTATGAAAATGCAAGGAAAATATTTAAAATATAAAATAAAAATGCTAATAAATAGATTTTTTATTAGCATTTTTTATTTTTATCTAATATTTCTCAAAGCTTCAATTCTATCAGCTGTGCTAGGATGAGTAGACCATAAACTAGAAGTTTTTCTCTTCCCTTTATCTCCATTCTTTTTAAAAGGATTAATGATATACATATTAGCCGTTGCAGAATTAGCAGTTTCTAATTCATTAGGGTCATTTTCTAACTTTTCTAAAGCAGAAATTAAACCATCAGGATTACGAGTAAACTCTACTGCAGTAGCATCAGCTAAAAACTCTCTTTTTCTTGAAAGAGCAAGTTGCATTAAAGTTCCAAATATAGGAGAAAGAATTAAGAAAATCAATCCAAGTAGCATTAATATTCCATTTGCTTTACTATCATTATCTCTATCATCTTTTAAGCCACCCCAAAACATAATTCGAGAAAATATATCTGAGAGCATAACAATAAGTCCAACAAATACTGAAACAACAGCACTTAAAAGAATATCATAATTTTTTATATGACTTATTTCATGAGCAATTACACCTTCTAATTCATAGTAATTTAATTTTTCAAGTAAACCTGTAGTAACACAAATTACAGCATGTTCAGGATTTCTACCAGTTGCAAAAGCATTTGGTTGAGCATCTTCAACAACATATAAATCTGGTTTTTTAGGTAGGCCAGCAGTTACCATTAGAGCATCTAAAATATTTACAAGTTTTAAATCTTCCTCTTTAGTTGCAGGTCTTGCTCTACAAGAAGCTAAAACTATTTTATCACTGTAATAGTAAGAACCCCAAGCAGAAGCGATTGAAAAAATTAATGCGATTAATATAGATAATTCTCCTAGATTTAAAGCATTACATATATAATAAATAATAAGTGTCACTGCAATAATAAAAATAGAAACAATAATTGCAGATTCAAATTTATTTTTCTTAATTGTTTTAAACATAAAATACCTCCTATAGAGCAAAAAGGGGCACTTAAAAAAGTAACCCCCTTCATTTAATTAGTCTTTTTTTCCAAAATCAACTTTTACATTTTTTCTTGCTTCAGCATTATCAACTGTAAATAATTCACGTGGAGTGAAATTAAACATATTTGCAATAATGTTTGAAGGGAAAATTTGTAGTTTTTGATTATACATTGTTACTGTATCATTATAGAATTGTCTAGAAAAAGAAATTTTATTCTCTGTATTTCTTAATTCTTCAGATAATTCAGAAAAGTTTTGATTTGCTTTTAAATCTGGATAATTTTCTGAAACAGCCATAATTGTTTTTAATGCTCCAGAAAGTTGATTATCTAAATCAGCTTTTTCAGCAACAGTGTTAGCATTAGCCCAAGAAGTTCTTAAACTAGTGATTTTTTCAAAAGTTTCTGATTCATGTGCTGCATAACCTTTTACTGTTTCAACAAAATTTGGAATTAAATCAAATCTTCTTTGTAATTGTACATCAATTTGGCTCCAAGCATTATCAACTTTTACTCTTGAAGAAACCAAACCATTATACATTGAAATTATAGCAATTACTAATATAACTACTATAGCTAAAATAATCCAACCCATAATTAATCCTCCTTTGATTATTATATCTTTTTATATGATAACATATTATTAAAATTTAAACAATATTTTTTTTAAAAATAAAAAATGTACTAAATTCAGTGGTTAGAGAATATACTATAAAGAAGAGTCTTACAGCACCAAGCTTGTACAAAATTTGACAAGCTTAGGAAAATGTTGTATAATATAAGATGTATTGCCAAAGGAGGTAAGAAAGATTTTTATGAAAAGAGAAGAAAAAGCTTCATTATCTATAATGAAAATCATGTGTGTGACTATTATCCTAATATTAATTTCAGGAATAGCCGTTATGGCAGTTAATACAAATCTTAAAGATACAAAAATTGTTTTAAAAAATGGTTATGAACTATCAGTTCTAACATCAAAAACAACAGTATCAGAAGTTTTAAAAGAAAACAATATTATATTAGATGAAGATGAAAAAACAATACCAGACCTTACTGAAGAAGTATCAGCAGGTACTGTAATTAAAATAGTAGACAAATCATATAATGAAGTGCAGATAGCGAAAGTTTCTGAAGAAGGAGCTGAAGCAACTTTAGAAGAACTTTTAAATAATTATGCACCAATTACAGAAAAAATAGTTACAGAACAAGTAGCTATACCATATGAGACAATTACAAAAAATACAACAGGAACAACAGAAAATACAACAAACAGAATAATACAACAAGGTAAAGACGGAATAAAAGAAATAACATATAAAATTAAATATCAAAATGATGTAGAAATTGAAAAAATTCAATTATCAGAAACTGTAATCAAAGAACCAGTAAATAAAATAGTTCAAGTTAATAAAACAGTAACATCAAGAAGTTCACTATCAAGAACAACTCCAAGCACTACAGTTCAAGCAGGTGCTACAGGAGAAATATATAAAATAACAGCATATTGCTCTTGTGCAAAATGTTGTGGTAAAACAAATGGTATCACAGCAGCAGGAACAAAAGCAACAGCTGGAAGAACTATTGCGGCATCATCAAAATTTGCATTAGGAACAAAATTAAATATAAATGGTCACACATATACAGTAGAAGATAGAGGTGGAGCAATTAAAGGTAATAAGATAGATATCTATGTTAATTCACATGCAGAAGCTTTAGCATGGGGAGTTAGATATTTACCAGTAACATCAGTACAATAATTAAAAAGTCTTAGCAAATAGATGCTAAGGCTTTTTGTTCTTTTATTATACTACTTGCTATTTTATTCTAAATATAGTAAAATATAGAAATAGAAAGGAAAAGATTATGAAACTAATATCATGGAATGTAAATGGAATAAGAGCCTGTATAAATAAAGGTTTTAAAGATTTTTTTAACGAAATAGATGCTGATATATTTTGTATTCAAGAAACAAAATGTCAAAAAAATCAAATAGACTTAGAATTTAAAGGATATACAAGTTATTGGAATAGTGCTGAGAAAAAAGGTTATTCAGGAACAGCGATATTTACAAAACAAAAACCAATTTCTGTAACATATGGAATTGGTATAGAAGAACATGATAAAGAAGGAAGAGTTATAACTTTAGAATTTGAAAAATTTTATATGATTAATATATATACACCAAATTCAAAAAGAGAATTAGAAAGACTAGAATATAGACAAATTTGGGAAGATGAAATAAGAAAATATATGTTGAAATTAAATGAAAACAAACCTGTTATAATGTGTGGAGATTTAAATGTAGCACATAAAGAAATAGATTTAAAAAATCCAAAAACAAATAGGCATAATGCAGGATTTACAGATGAAGAAAGAAATAAAATGACAGAGTTATTAGATGCGGGATTTGTAGATACTTTTAGAGTTCTATACCCTGAAAAAGAAAATGCATATAGTTGGTGGTCATATATGGGACATGCTAGAGAAAAAAATGTTGGATGGAGAATAGATTATTTTATAGTTTCAAAATCAATTGAAAATTGTATAAAAGAAGCTAAAATACATTCAGAGATACTTGGAAGTGATCATTGCCCAGTAGAATTAGAAATAGATATATAAAATAGAATAGAAAGGAAACATTATGGAAGAAATAAAACAAGGGTGGAAAAAAAGAATATCATGGTTATTAATAGCAATAACAGTTGTAATTGTGTATAAAATGTTAGACAACTTTTCAAGTGTACAAGCTTGGTTTGGATCATTTCTTAGAATATTAAAACCATTTCTAATAGGAATTTTAATATCATATATATTATTTATACCATGTACCAAAATAGAAAAAATATTTAAAAAATCAAAATTAAAACTGATAGCTAAAAGATCTAGAGGACTATCTGTTGTAGCAACATATATTATATTTGTTTTAATTTTAATAATTATAATAAATTGTATATTTCCAATTTTAAGAGATAGTGTAATAGAATTAGTTAATAATATACCAGGTTATTATGAAACGATTGTTAATAAGTACAAAGAATTACCAGAGGATTCAGTTTTAAAAAACGATATTATAAAAGAAAAAGTAACAGAATTTTCTAATATAGATATAAAACAATTTTTAAGTATAAATAACGAAAAAATATTAGAATATATTAAAAGTATAATAGATATATTCTCTGGAATATTTGATGTATTTGTATCTATAATAGTTTCAGTATATATTTTATTACAAAGAACCACAATAATAAATGCTTTAAGAAGATTTGTGAGAGCAATATTTAAAAAGGAAACTTATGAAACTATAGATAAATATTTTACAAAAGCAAATCAAGTATTTTTTACATTTATATCAAGTCAATTATTAGATGCTGTAATTGTTGGTATTTTGACAACAATTGCAATGATGATATTAAAAGTAAAATATGCACCTTTAATTGGATTTACAATTGGATTATTTAATATGATACCTTATATTGGTGCTATAGTTGCTGTAAGCATAGGAATATTGGTTACTTTTATAACTGGAGGATTTGGAAAGGCTCTTGCTATGGCAGTTGTTGTTATAATTTTACAACAAATTGATGCCAATATTATTAATCCTAAAATAATTGGCTCTTCTTTGGAAATAAGTCCATTACTTGTTATCTTTTCAATTACTGTTGGTGGTGCTTATTTTGGTATTTTAGGTATGTTCTTAGCTGTGCCTATTGCTGTTGTTTTGAAGATTGGATTGACGGATTTTGTGGATGCTAGGAATAAAATTAAAGATGAGGAAGAGAATAGAAATGAAGGGTAATTTGTGTTAGTTGACTGAAATTCAAAAATTTCTACTAATAAAAGAACTACTTAATTTGAGAGATTAAGTAGTTCTTTTATTTCTTTTTTTGTTTAATAATATTGAGACTGTTATAGCTATTATGATTGCGATAACAATAGCTATTAAACCAGGCCAGCCTAAGATTGATACAAATTTGCTTCCTAGTGACATTATTATTCCTGCTAGTAGTACTCCTAATGTTACTGCTGAGATACTTGTTTTGAAGTCAAGGTTTAAGAAACTTGCTGCTAGTGTTCCAGTCCATGCCCCTGTCCCTGGTAGTGGGATTCCTACGAATATAAGTAGGGCAAAGAAAATACCTTTGTTTCCTGCTGTCTTTTTTAGTTTTTCCCCACCTTTTTCGCCTTTTTCTAAGCACCAAGTAAAAAATTTTCCAATTATTTTTTTATCTTTTCCCCATTCTAATACTTTTCTTGCAAATAAAAAAATTATTGGTACAGGAAGCATATTTCCTATTATTGCTATAGGGTAATAGATAAATATGTTTAATCCTAATCCTTCTGCGATTGGGATCGCTCCTCTTAATTCGACTATTGGAACCATACTAACTAACCATACTATTAAATATTTTATGAAAATAGGTAAACTTGCCATTTTAAAAATCCTTTCTTAAAATATGTTTTTAAATCTTTTGTATTTTACTATAAATGATTAAAAAAGTCTAGAGCAAGATAAAAATGTTTGTTAAAAATATTGAATAAAAATTAATAATATGTTAATATTTTTATATAAGGTATTAAGTTATATTTAAAAATATGATAAACAAAGGAGGAAATTCAAAAAAATGCATAATAAGAATAAAGGTATTACATTAGTTGCATTAGTAATAACAATAATTATACTGTTGATTTTAGCTGGAGTAGCAATATCTGCTTTAACACAGACAGGTTTATTTGATAATGCAAAACAAGCAAAAAATGCTACAGAAAATGCACAAAATAAAGAAGAAGGAATACTTAATGAATATGAAAAGGAAATAGCTGGTTATGGAAATGGGGAAGAACAACAGGATAAAGTATCAGCTGAAATGGTTTCTTTTAAACCAGAAAATTCAAATTGGAATGTGAAAAATGTTAAAGAAGCATTAGATTATCTATATAATAATTAATAAAAAATAGTAAAATTTCTAATAGAAGTTTTGCTATTTTTTAATTTGAATATAAAGTTTTTTAAGAGCAAATAAAATATTAAAAAAAGTCCGCAAAAAGCTTGACTTCCGTAAGTGATTTGTGGTATTATATAATATGAATTTATGCGAAAATTTGAAATCAAGTAAAATTTAATTCAAAAGACATATCAAACACAAGTCAAAAATTTTAAAAAAGAGGAATTAAATATAACAAAATTGAAAATAAATTAATTTGAAAAAGCAGGCAAATTAATTTATAACAAAACTAGTTATATTCTAAGAAGGACTTTTTTAAAAATCAAATAAATAAGTTTCAAGCTAAGTAAAACACAAAACAACATCTTAGTAAGAAACTTTAAATTTTTTAAATCTGCTTCACCAATAATAATTTTATAAGGAGTGATTTTTTTGAAAATTAAAGATGTTCAATACGAAAAAGCATCAAGAAAAGACTTTGCTAAAGTTGGCGATTTTATTGAAATGCCTAACTTAATTCAAGTTCAAAAAGATTCATACAATTGGTTTGTAAAAGAAGGTTTAGGAGAAGTATTAAAAGATATATCTCCAATAGAAGACTATTCTGGAAACCTAGTATTAGAATTCTTTGACTATTACATGGAAGAAAAAACAAAATACACATTAGAAGAAGCAAAAGAAAGAGATGCTACATATTCTACAAGATTACATGTAAAAGTTAGATTAATAAACCGTGAAACAGGAGAAATCAAAGAACAAGAAATTTACTTAGGTGATTTTCCACTTATGACAGATAGCGGAACATTTGTAATTAATGGTGCAGAAAGAGTTGTAGTAAGCCAATTAGTTCGTTCACCAGGTTGCTATTATGCAGAAGAATTTGACACAAAAACAGGAAAGAAAACATACACATCAACAGTAATGCCATTAAGAGGAGCATGGATTGAATACGAAACAGATGGAAATGATATATTCTATGTACGTGTTGATAGAACTAGAAAATTACCAGTAACAACACTTTTAAGAGCGTTAGGCATAGTTTCAGATGACCAAATAAGAGATTTATTTGGAGATGAAACATTATTATCAACAACAATAGCAAAAGATACTATTAAAACTCAAGAGGAAGCTTTAATAGAAATCTATAAAAAATTAAGACCAGGAGAATTACCAACAGTTGAAGCAGCAAGAAGCTTATTCAATGGATTATTCTTTGATAATAGAAGATATGATTTAGCAAAAGTTGGTAGATATAAATTTGATCAAAAATTAGATTTAGCAACAAGAATAACAGGTAAAGTTTCTGCAAGTGATATAATGGATGCTGAAACAGGAGAAGTTTTTGTACAAGCAGGAGAAGTAATATCAGCAGAAGTAGCTGAAGATATTCAAAATTCTGGAATTAATATAGTAGATATATTAGTTGAAGATAAAACAATAAGAATAATAGGAAATGGAATAGTTGATGTTCATAAAGTATTACCAACAGTTGATTTTTCTACTTTAAATATAAAAGAAAAAGTAAATTATCAAGTATTAAAAAATATAATTGATAATACAGATGAAAAAGATTTACCAAAAACTGTTGAAGAAAGAATGGATGAATTAGTACCAAAACACATAACAACAGAAGATATAATTGCATCTGTAAATTACTTATTAAATCTATCACATGGATTAGGAAAACCAGATGACATAGACCATTTAGCAAATCGTAGAATTAGATGTGTTGGTGAATTATTACAAAATCAATTTAGAATTGGTTTAACAAGACTTGAAAGAGTTGTAAGAGAAAGAATGACAATCCAAGACTTAGATGTAGTAACACCACAAACATTAATAAACACAAAACCAATAACATCATCAATTAGAGAATTCTTTGGAAGCTCACAATTATCACAATTTATGGACCAAACTAACCCACTTTCAGAATTAACACATAAAAGAAGAATCTCAGCTTTAGGACCTGGAGGTCTTACAAGAGAAAGAGCTGGTTTCGAAGTTAGAGACGTTCACTATACACACTATGGTAGATTATGTCCAGTAGAATCTCCAGAAGGACCAAACATTGGACTTATATCAGCACTTTCATCATTTGCTAAAATAGATGAATATGGATTTATTGAAACACCATATAGAAAAATAGATCCAGAAACACATAGAGCAACAGATGAAGTTGAATATATGAGTGCAGATGTTGAAGATAACTACATTATAGCTCAAGCATCAGAGCCAATGGATGAAAATGGAGAATTTATAAATAACAGAATTAGAGTTAGATATAGAAATGAAATCATAGAAGTTGAAAAAGACAGGGTACAATACATAGATGTTTCACCAAAACAATTAGTTTCTATAGCTGCAGCAATGATACCATTCTTAGAGCATGATGATGCAAAAAGAGCCTTAATGGGTTCTAACATGCAACGTCAAGCAGTGCCTCTATTAACAACTGAAGCACCAATAGTAGGAACAGGTATGGAATATAGAGCTGCAAAAGATTCAGGAATATTAATATTAGCTGAAGATGATGGAGTAATAGAAAAAGTAACAGGTGATGCAATTACTGTTAAATATAACAATGGTAAAACAGTAGTACATAAATTACGTAAGTTCAAGAGAACAAATGGTGGTACATGTATTAACCAAAGACCAATGGTAAAAAAAGGTGAAATAGTTAAAAAAGGTGATGCTATAGCAGATGGACCATCAACAAAAAACGGAGAAATGGCTTTAGGTAAAAACTGTTTAGTAGCATTCTCAACATGGGAAGGTTATAACTACGAAGATGCTATTCTTCTAAATGAAAGATTAGTAAAAGAAGATGTATTTACATCAATACATATTGAAGAATATGATTGCGAATGTAGAGATACAAAATTAGGACCAGAAGAAATAACAAGAGACATACCAAACGTTGGTGACGATGTATTAAAAGACTTAGATGAAAACGGAATAATCAGAATTGGTGCAGAAGTTAGACCAGGAGATATATTAGTTGGTAAAGTTACTCCAAAAGGAGAAACAGAATTAACAGCTGAAGAAAGATTATTAAGAGCTATTTTCGGAGAAAAAGCTAGAGAAGTTAGAGATACATCATTAAGAGTACCACACGGAGAAGCAGGAACAATAGTAGATGTTAAAATATTTACTAGAGACAATTCAGATGAATTAGGACCTGGAGTAAATCAAATAATTAGATGTTATATAGCAACAAAAAGAAAAATATCAGTTGGAGATAAAATGGCCGGACGTCATGGTAACAAAGGTGTTATCTCAAGAGTATTACCAGAAGAAGATATGCCATTTACACCAGATGGTACACCAATAGATATTTTACTTAACCCACTAGGTCTTCCATCACGTATGAACTTAGGACAAATTTTGGAAGTTCACTTAGGTGGAGCTGCAAAAGCATTAGGATGGCACGTATCAACACCAGTATTTGATGGTGCAACACAAGAAGATGTAGAAGAATTATTACAACAAGCTGGAATGACACCAGATGGTAAATCAATTCTTTATGATGGTAGAACTGGTGAACCATTTGACAAGCCAATTACAGTTGGTGTTATGTATATGTTAAAACTACACCACTTAGTAGATGATAAAATCCATGCTCGTTCAACTGGACCATACTCATTAGTAACACAACAACCACTTGGAGGTAAAGCACAATTCGGTGGACAACGTTTTGGAGAAATGGAAGTTTGGGCATTAGAAGCATATGGTGCAGCATATACACTACAAGAAATGTTAACAGTTAAATCTGATGATGTTGTAGGTAGAGTAAAAACATATGAAGCAATTGTTAAAGGCGAAAATATTCCTGAACCAGGAGTTCCAGAAAGCTTCAAAGTTCTTGTAAAAGAACTACAATCTTTAGGATTAGATGTACGTTTATATTCTGAAGATAATCAAGAATTAGAACTTAAAGAAAACATAGAAGACGGAATTGAATATGACCCAGAAAAAGATAACAAATACTTAGCTGAAGACGAAGTTGTTGCAGAAGATGACTTAAAAGACGGTTACGTTGAAGCTGAAGAAGATGACATATTATTAGATGATGAAAATGATTCAGAAAATGATGAGCTATTCGAAAACTTAGATGATGAAGATGATGAAGCTATTTTTGATAGTGATATGTCAGAAGACAATTTAGATGATTAATTTATAGAAAAGAATAACTGAATATATTTCAAAAAGATAAGAGGCGACAGAAGGGAATTGCAAGAGCGGTGGCTAGTCCTCTTAATCTGTTTTGAAAAACTCTATAATTGAGGGGGAAAACAAAACGTGGACGAATTAGATATTTTTAATAAAATAAAAATAGGAATCGCATCAGATGAAAAAATAAGAGAATGGTCAAAAGGTGAAGTAAAAAAACCAGAAACAATCAATTACAGAACATTAAAACCAGAAAAAGATGGTTTATTCTGTGAAAGAATATTTGGGCCAACAAAAGACTGGGAATGTCATTGTGGTAAATATAAAAGAGTTAGATATAAAGGAATAGTTTGTGACAGATGTGGAGTAGAAGTTACAAAATCAAAAGTTAGAAGAGAAAGAATGGGACACATAGAACTTGCAGCACCAGTAGCACATATTTGGTACTTCAAAGGAATTCCAAGTAGAATAGCTTTAATGCTAGATGTTTCTCCAAGAAACCTTGAAAAAATAGTATATTTTGCTTCATACATAGTTACAGACAAAGGAACATCTGATCTATCAGAATGTCAAGTTTTAAATGAAAAAGAATACCATGAAGCAGAAGAAAAATATGGTAGAGGTTCATTTAAAGCAAAAATGGGAGCAGAAGCTTTAAAGGAATTATTAGAAAAAATAGACTTAGACAAATTATCTGGACAAATTAGAAAAGAATTAGAAACAGCAAGTGAGCAAAAGAAAAGCAAACTTGTCAAAAGATTAGACACAGTAGATTCATTTAGACTTTCAAACACAAGACCTGAATGGATGATAATGTCAGTAGTACCAGTAATCCCACCAGAATTAAGACCAATGGTACAATTAGACGGTGGTAGATTTGCAACATCTGACTTAAATGACTTATATAGAAGAGTTATAAACAGAAATAACAGATTAAAAAGATTATTAGAATTAGGTGCACCAGAAATAATTGTAAGAAACGAAAAACGTATGTTACAAGAATCAGTAGATGCCTTAATAGACAATAGCAGAAGAGGAAGACCAGTAACAGGAGCTGGTAATAGACCATTAAAATCATTATCAGATATGTTAAAAGGAAAACAAGGTAGATTCCGTCAAAACTTATTAGGAAAGAGGGTTGACTACTCTGGACGTTCAGTTATTGTTGTAGGACCAGAATTAAATATCTATCAATGTGGACTTCCAAAAGAAATGGCAGTTGAATTATTCAAACCATTTGTAATGAAAGAATTAGTAAAAAGAGGAATAGCACAAAACATAAAAAATGCTAAGAGAATGGTAGAAAGATTAAGACCAGAAGTATGGGAAATATTAGAAGATGTTATAAAAGATCATCCTGTAATGTTAAACCGTGCTCCAACACTACACAGATTAGGTATCCAAGCATTTGAACCAATATTAGTTGAAGGTAGAGCAATCAAACTTCACCCATTAGTTTGTGAAGCATTTAATGCTGACTTCGACGGTGACCAAATGGCAGTGCATTTACCATTATCACCAGAAGCACAAGCAGAAGCAAGATACTTAATGCTTGCAACAAACAACTTATTAAAACCACAAGATGGTAAACCAGTTGCAGTACCTAGACTAGATATGATTTTAGGAAGTTATTACTTAACAATGACTCTAGATGGACAAAAAGGAGAAGGAAAATACTTCAAAGATCCAGATGAAGCAATAATGGCTTTCGAAAATAAAGATGTAGATATCCATGCTAAAATATTCGTAAGAATAACAAAAGAAATAGACGGAGAAATGAAATCTAAAAAAATCGAAACAAGTGTAGGAAAAATCATATTTAATAAAGGAATTCCTCAAGACTTAGGATTTATAGATAGAAAAGAAGATCCATTCCAATACGAAATAGACTTTCCAGTTATGAAAAAATCAATGGGAACAATTATCGAAAGAGTTATAAGAACTCATGGATTAGAAGAATCTGCAAGAGTAATAGACTATGTTAAAGCATTAGGATTTAAATATTCTACAGTTGCTGGTATCACATTCTCAATGAGTGATGTAAAAGTACCCGCAGCTAAAAAAGAATTACTTGCAGAAGCAGACAAGAAAATAGAAACAATTAGAAAACAATATGCAAGAGGTTTAATTACAAACGATGAAAGATATAACTCAGTAATTAAAGTTTGGGAAGAAGCAACAAAGAAAATCAGTCAAGCAATGGAAGAAAACTTTGATGACTTAAACCCAATCTATATGATGGTTAAATCTGGAGCCAGAGGTAATATGAACCAATTAAGACAAATTGCTGGTATCCGTGGACTTATGGCAAGTACAACAGGTAAAGCAGTTGAAATTCCTATCAAATCATCATTTGCAGAAGGTCTAGATGCCCTAGAATACTTCATTTCTGCCCATGGTGCACGTAAAGGACTTTCAGATACAGCTTTAAGAACTGCCGATTCAGGTTACTTAACAAGAAGATTAGTTGATGTATCACAAGATATTATAGTAAGAGAACATGATTGTGGAACACATGAAGGTTTAATAGTATATGATATCAAAGATGGAAATCAAATAATTGAAAAAATGCAAGAAAGACTTATCGGAAGATATGTTGTAAACGATGTATATGATCCAAATACAAAAGAACTTATTGTTGATACAAATACAATGATAACAGAAGACATAGCAGAAAAAATAGTAGCAGCAGGAATTGAAAAACTAGAAGTACGTTCAGTTTTAGCTTGTCGTTCAAAACATGGTGTATGTCAAAAATGTTATGGTATGGGATTAGCAAGAAGAAACTTAGTATCAATTGGCGAATCTGTTGGTATTATAGCAGCTCAATCAATTGGTGAACCTGGTACACAGCTTACAATGAGAACAATTCACTCTGGTGGTGTTGCCGGTGTAGCTGATATAACTCAAGGTCTTCCAAGGGTTGAAGAATTATTCGAAGCTAGAAAACCTAAGGGTGTTGCAATAATTTCTGAAATTGCTGGTAAAGTAAAAATAAAAGAAACAAAGAAAAAGAAAGAAGTTATAGTTACATCTAAAGATGATTCAAGAACATATACAATACCATTTGGTTCAAAAATGAAAGTAAAAGATGGAGACATGGTAGAAGTTGCAGATCCATTAATAGAAGGTTCAATTAATCCAGGAGAAATTTTAGAATTAAAAGGACCAGAAGGTGTTTACGAATATTTAACATCAGAAGTTCAAAAAGTATATAGAAACCAAGGTGTTGACATCAACGACAAACACGTTGAAGTTATTGGTAGACAAATGCTTAAGAAAGTTAGAGTTGAAGATAATGGAGATACAGATATGTTCCCAGGTTCTTTAATAGATATGTATGAATTTGAAGATAAAAACAATGAAGCAATAGCAGAAGGAAAACGTCCTGCTACAGGAAGAAGAGTATTACTTGGTATTACAAAAGCTTCACTTGCTACAGAAAGCTTCTTATCTGCAGCATCATTCCAAGAAACAACAAGAGTTCTTACAGAAGCTGCAATTAAAGGTAAGACAGATGACTTAGTTGGATTAAAAGAAAATGTTATCATTGGTAAATTAATTCCAGCTGGTACTGGTATGAAGAGATATTTAAATACTCATATTGATACAGAAAAGAAACTTGAAGAAGTTGCTGATGTAGAAGAATAATATGGAAGAGACAATGCAATGGAATGCATTGTCTTTTTATGTACAATAAAAATGTAATATAAATGTAATACAAAAGTAAAATAAATGTAATATTATTCTTAAGATAGATGGCTGTAAGAAAAAAAGGAAATGTAGATTATTTAGATATTGCAAATAAAAAAGAAAATTGATAAAATTAGTAATGAAAACTGATAAAATGTCATATATGGATTTTATTGGTATAATAATTATATAAGGGGGGAAAAAGATGCATAGAACTAAAGCAATTGTCATTATATTAATAATGAGTATGTTAGTACTTTGTTTAGCAAATTTTTCTAATGCAGCAACGGTAAATGTATCAAGAGATGTATATTCAAATAATGGGAGCATGAAATTTAATTTTACAGGATTAACATTAGATACAACACATGAGTATGAATTTGGACTTACAAAAACAGCAGCTTCACAAGTTGAAACATGGAATTTAATTACAGAATATACAACAACAACAGCTACAATAGATATTGTAACAACAAATAAAAAATTAAGAGAAGTTGTAAATGCGGTTGATAAAGGATATATTACTATAAAAGATAAAACTGCAGATAAAGTAGTATTAGATCCATATGCTGTAGATTTAAAAATACCATATTTGCAAGTTACAAATTATACTGTTATTGCAAATGGAAAAACTTTTGATAAAGGCGAAGTAAATACACAAATTCAAGTTCCTTTAAGAACTAAAGATGTTAGTGAAGCTTATTATCAATATGAAAAAATAACAGATCAAAATGTTATTAGTGAATATAAGAAAATAAAATCACAAAATGGTGATTTCTTAAAATTACAAAGTTTATTAAAGAAAAATGTACCTTCATCTAATTGGGCTTCATGGGAAAGATGGGCAGGATGGAATGAATGGCCTTCTTCAAGTGATATAAATGGATATGGATTTGCTCAGAAAACAGTAAATGTACCTGATACAGGATTATATTATATGTGGATATATTTTGCAGGAACTAGTGTAAAAGATATGTATGGTTGCATATTAGTAGATAATTTAGAAGCAGATATAGCAGTTGAAAGCATATCATTACCATCAACAGAAAAAGTTGAATTAGGAAAAACATTAACTCTTACACCAACATTTAATCCAACAGGAGCTACAAATAAAATAGTTACATGGAGTTCAAGTGATGAAACAATAGCAACAGTTGATAATGCTGGAAAAGTTACACCAAAAAAAGTAGGAAGTGTAGTTATAACAGCTGTTTCAAAAGATGGAAATAAAAAAGCAACATGTACAGTTACTGTAACAAATGCTTCAGGAAATAGTAATAACACTACAAATAACACAGCCAATAACACTACTACAAACAATACAACATCAAAAAATAATACTATAGCAAATACTTCAAATAAAACAAACACTGTTAATGATACAACAATAAAAGGTGGAGTATTACCAAAAACAGGTATTGGATTTGGATTAATAATATCAATTATTTCATTAGTAGGAGCTGGATTATTTACATACTTCAAATATAACAATTTAAAAGATATAAAATAAAAAAATAATATTAAAAATGAGGTTGCTGAAAAAGTAGCCTCTTTTAATGTCATTTTTACATAAAATTACAAAGTTTTATATTTACAAACAAAAAACGTAATGATATAATTTAATTATGTTGAGCAAGAAAAGGAGGGAAAAAATGGCTGATAAAGAAAATAAGTCTATAAATGACGAAATAAATAATTTAAAAGCACCAAAAACAGAAGAAAGCAATAGTGGAAAAAATGAATTATTACAATTCTTTTTAGGGATTATTCTTTTAGGACTAGGACTATTTTTACTAAGCAAAAGAGTAATGGTAAGTAGTAACTGGTATAGTTGGAACTTTGGTGGTTTTAATTTATCATCAGGACTTGTTACAGTTCCATTAATTATAGGAATAATATGGTATTTCTGTAATCCAAAATCAATAATACCTAAAATAATAATAACATTAGGTGTTATATTTATAGTTGCTACAATTATTATGAGTATAAGAATATACTTTGTAACAACATCAATGTATGAATATATTTTAATAATAGGTATGGCAGCAGCAGGTGCGGGACTATTATTAAAAACATTATTCAAGAAAAAATAATTTATTAGGAGGAATTTAAAATGGCTATATTTGAAAGAATGAGTGATCTAGTAAGATCAAATATAAATGATTTAATCGATAAAGCAGAAAATCCAGAAAAAATGGTAAAACAAATAATTATAGATATGGAGGATCAATTAAGAAAATCTACACAAAGTTTAGGAACAGCAATGGGAAGCTTAAACCAAGTAAAAAAACAATTAGAAAATGCTCAAGAACAATCTGCTAATTGGCAAGGTAAAGCTAAAACATGTCTAGAACAGGGTAATGAAGATTTAGCAAGACAAGCTTTAGAAAATAAAGTAAAACAAGATAATATGGTTGCTCAATATCAAGAAATGGTAACATCTATGGAAACACAAGTAAATGAAATAAAAAATCAAGTAGATATATTAAAACAAAAATTAGAAGAAGCTAGAAGCAAACAAGCAATGTTAGTAGCTAGAAGCCAAATGGCAGATGCAAAATCACAAATGGCTAAAACATTAGGAAATATGGACAGTAAAAGTGCATTTGCAAAAATGGATAAAATGGAAAAGAAAATTGAACAAAAAGAATCACAAGCAGATGCTTTTGCAGAAGTTTCTGGTGTTCAAGAATCTGAATCAGACCCATTTGCTCAAATGGATAAAGAAAACAGCATTAATGCAGAATTAGAAAAATTAAAAAAAGAAATGGGTAATTCATAATAGGAGGAAACACAAATGAACATTTTAATAGCAATCGCTTTAATAGCTGGAGGTTTTGCTTCAATATTTTATATTAGAACAAAAGCTCAAAGTACAGCAATGGAAATGAAATATATGCAAACAAAATCTATTGCAGATTTAAAAGAAATGTTTAATCAAATGGATTCAAATGGTCTAGGAAATGAATATAGAGAATATGTTGAATTAAAAGGAAATATTGTTTCTAATGAATTAGTTGAAACACCATTTTCTAATAGAAAAGTTGCTTATTGCGAATCATCATTAGCACAAGTTACAGAACAAAGAGAACAATATCGTGATAGCAATGGAAATATGCAAACAAGAGTAAACAAAAGAGAAAATAATATTTCAAACGAAAAAAGTAGTCAAGAAATTAATATGAAAGATAGTAGTTCAAATGAAAGTGTTGTTCTAGAAATTAGTGGAACAGGATGTAATTTAGACATACCAAAAACATTTGATAGATTTGAACCAAAATCAAATTTAAACAATTATAGATATTTCAATTCATTCTCTTGGGATAGATATGGTGCAGAAACATTAGGATTTAAAATGACAGAAAAAACAATAAATGAAAATCAAAGTCTATATGTTTTAGGAGAAGCATTTAGAGTTGGAGATACTATACATATAGGAAAACCACAAGATCCTAAAAAGCCATTTATTGTTACAACAAAATCAGAAGAAGATTTTGTAAATAAATCAAATCAAAATGCAAAATTTGCTTTAATTGGTGGAATTGTAGCAATAGTAATTGGAATAATATTTCTTGTTAAAAATTTCATGTAATATAAAAAATTAAAGGTTAATTATGGCCTTTAATTTTTTTTGATTTT
>OGHJ01001484.1_pt1 | contig 24870 bp, 20 predicted proteins | sample 1571351 | NCBI WGS metagenome assembly OGHJ01 (sample SAMEA2582037, study PRJEB24529) | metagenome | biome: Human gut stool | place: China | collected 2011 | reverse complement strand
CAGAGGGCGCGGAGACGTCATAGCGTCTGGAGGAAGAGCTGGAACCGCCGCCGGAAGAAGATCCGTTATAGCTCCACAGAGCGGTAAAGGTGGTGTTCTCGGTAATGGTGACCACATCGCCTGCCTTGTGAGTTGCGGAACCGTCAGACCAACCCTTGAAAGTGTAGTTGTTCTTTTCGGGAGCCGCAGGCAGAGCAAACTTGGAGTCTTTTGAGACAGTCTGTACGCCGATAGTCACGCCGTCGCTTACCAGAGTCACCACACAAGAGCCCTCAGGCGCAGCATCAGTTATGATCGTGGCGTTCACGGTGCCGTTATTCGTGTAGGTTGTGTTCTTCGGCAGATAAATGGTGTTGTTGGCCTTCCCATTTTTGTCCACACAATTCTGAACGGTCACAGTTGCGCCGGAATCGACAACGATAGTGCCACCATTTTTATCGGTTTGAATCGGCGATCTTGCATCGCTCCATTGACTCTGGAGAGGAAGTTTAGTGCCAGCACCACTGATTAGCACGTTGCTGCCATTCTTAAATTGCAGATTCTTTCCATAAATTGCGGAATAACCTGTCCCGCTGACGTTCACCGTGGACTGCTCAGTCGTCAAGGAGTCCACACTCAATCCATAAGAACCGCAATTATCGATATTGACAGTAGATCCATTGGTAACCTTCCAGTCACCGCCATTGGACGCGTTGCCGTCAATATCGGTACTGTTAAATGTACTGTTGTTGATAACAACCTGACCGGGTTTCGCCGTAGTTCCTTCCGGTTCGCTGAAAATAGTTCCGCGCTCAATATCATGCAGCTTCAGAACCGCCTGATTCTGCAGGACCAGCTTGCCGCCAAACTGCACATCAATGCCTGTGCCATCATTGTTCTTTTTAGTATCAGAATTCTTTGTACCCTGAATATCCAATTCCACGCCATCCAGGGTCAAGCTGCCGTTGTTTTCAACAACAAACGCACGTGTTGCTTCACCCGATTTTACTGTGCAGGAAATCTTTCCGGAACCATTGATGGTCACAGGTTTATTGATGTAATATTCTGCATCTTCCAGGTTGGTATTCTGCAGCAGTGTAATGGTGCCGCCGTTCTTGACTGCGTTCAGGGCATCGGCGAGGGTCGTGTAACCAACGCCGTTTACCACAGCGACAGAGTTTTCATTAACAAGGACCCCAGTATTGCCGACTTTTGTCCATGTGTAGCCGCTCGGGGCGTCCAGGATAACGTTTTCGGTCTTGGTGATGGCCGTCGCGTCGCCGGGCTTGATGCTGCTGTCGATCTTCAACTCGCCATTGATCGTGCCGCCATTGATGTTCAGCGTGTTTTTATTCTGTGTGCCGGAGTCCCGTGCTACCTCAATCTTACCGTTAATCTCGCTGCTACCCGTAACGGTGACGGTAACATCGGAATAGTCTCTGAAGCCGCCATACACGTCGAATGCAACGCCATTCGAAACAGTGTTGATCTTTGTGTCTTTGATCTCGACATTACCGCAGTTATTGGACATGGTATAGATAATTACATCATTTCGGGTAATGCTTGCACCGTCGAGCAGCATATTTTCGAGCGTCAGATTGGAATAATTCTGAATGATCATTGCAACATTTCCATTGTTTGCCTTGATCGTTCCGTTCTTGAAAGTCAGCGTGCTATTCTTCAAAAGCTGGAAGCACTGGTTTTCCGTACCCTCTGAACCCGCCAGATTTTGCGTTACGGTGTAAGTATGATTGGCAAAATCGAGGGTAAATTTCTTGCCGCTCGGGACGATTACGCCGTCGCCGTTGGTCACGTCCTTCAGCAGCTTGATGGTGTCGCCGTCCTTCGCTGCCGCGACAGCCTCAGGGAGGGAGTCGTAACTAACGCCATTGATTCCTGCGACTGCGGCTTCAGTATAGGCGGTTTTCAGCGTAAGAACATCGCCCGAGCCGCCCTTCCATTTCAGCGCATCGGTGAGTTGGGTATCATTGCCATTGCTGTCCTTCACCGTCGAGCCGGCGGGCAGGGATGTTGTTCCTTTGGGAATCGTGTAGAGCGCGGCGGTGCCTTTCGACTTGGTGTTGTTATCCGCCACAAGATGGAACTCGTTTTCATCCGTGTGCGCACCGAGATACAAACCAACATTCTTGATCTCCGTCGGTTTATCCGCTGCCTGTGCGCTGATGTCGAAGTGATTGCCGGTGGCGGTGACAGTGCTTGTAATATCCCACTGGGAAATGTACTCGAACTTGACCGGGCGGGTGCTGGTGACAGTGTTGCCGGTGAAGTTGATGGTGGTCAGAGACTTGAAGTCGCTGCCCTGTCCCTTGTTGTCGTCCTTCGTCCAGTTGCCGTAGGCAGGACGGATCCACGTCGGGTTGGAGCTGTTCGGAGCCGTAGTGTTGGTGTAATCGTTGAACGTGCACTTATTGAAGGTCAGCGTCTGCGCGGCGATCGCGCCGACAATGATGCCGTCGAACGTGCAGCCGTTGAACTTCAGCTCGCCCAGCTGGCTCCACGGGGAGGTGTAGAGCTGGTAGTCGAAGCTCATAACGTTGTTGAACTTGATGCCCTCAAAGGTCACGTTGGTGTAGGCGGGGACAGCCAGCAGCAGGCTCGTGCCGATGTTGTCGATGCTCTCATAGCCCGTGACATTGCTGGTAATGGAGCCGTTGACGAAGACGATGCTCTTGCCGTTCGCGCCGTCGTTCTTCTCGCCCAGATAGCCGTTCTCGCCGTAGGCGTTCAGCTTGGAGTGATCGGGGGTCTGACCCGGCGTGTCGTTTCTCTCGCCGTTGCCGAGTACGCCGTTGGTGTCATAGCTATAGTCACCGACGGTGACGTACATCGTACCGCCGAGACGCGTCTGCGCCTCGATGTACTCCGCGCGGGTCATCTTTTCAAACTCATCGCGGGTGTAGGGGATGGCCGAGGTACCTTTGTCATCCGCCGTTGCCGCGTTCGAACCCGTCACGGTCGTACTGCCGTTGAGCGTTTCGGTCGTGGCGGTCGTCTCGCCGACCTCGGCGACGACTTTTTCGGTTGAGGTACTACCCTCGGTCGTGCCCTCTGTCCCCTCTGCATACGCCGCGGGGATCATGCTCAGGAGCATGGCCAGCGTCAGCAGCAGAGACAAGAGCTTGCTTGTTATGTGTTTCATAGCTTCCCTCCTATAAGATTTTTGGGGTAATTATGTGAACCGGAATCATTCGAAAACGTTTCCGGTTGGCACGGGGAATATACGTCGCTCCGCATGGCAAGGGAATCAGCTCTACTGTCCCCCAGCCTGCGGCGCACAACGTCCATGGCCGCGCCGAGATTCGGCGGTCTGGCCGATTGTTCAGTTAGAATCGCCGTACATTGGCTCAGCGGCCTGCCTGCGCAGACGGGGCAGCCGCAGCGCTGCTTTCCTGTACGGCTGCTGATGACCGATTTCCACGCGTGGCCGTTTTCACACAGCCACCAGGCCCTCCGGCTGCTGCCGGGCGTCACCTGCTGTGGCGTGAAACTGCCGTTAAGGGTCGGATGCCACTGCGATGCGATCACCGGCTCCTTGGTCTCCAGATCATTAAATCCCGGCAGGACCTTGCGGTTGGTGCAATATGGACAATCGCTCCCCCTGTTCACACGGTGGGCAATGACCGCACAGAAGGAATGTCCTCTGTCACAGAGCCACCACACGCGGCGATTGGAATATGCGCTCACCGCCTCCGGCGTCAGCGCACCGTTCTTTTTCCGATCCCACTGTTCAGCAAGCTGCGGATGCAGCGAAGCGAGATCATTGAATCCGGACAGGACCTTTTGTCCCGCGCAGAACGGACAGCCTGCGTTTGATGTGATGCGGCTGGCAACGCTCGCCTGCCAGCTATGTCCTTTCGGACACCTCCACCAGACCTTCCGGTGTGCTCCCGGCATGACCTGCGTCGGCAGCAGCGGAGAATTCTTTTCCGTGTCCCACTCCGAAAGCAGGTCAGGGAATTTTGCCGCCAGAGAGTTTTCCTCCGGCAGAACGATGCGGCCAGCGCAGACGGGACAGCCCGTTCCCCGCGCGCGGATTCTGACTTCGGAACGGTAGGAATGGCCTTGGGGGCATCGCCACCATACCTTTTGATGGCTTCCGTAGGTCACATCCTTCGGCGTGAGCGGCGCATTGCGTTCATCGTCCCATTGTGCCAGCAGGTGAGCTTGTTCATGCCCGGCGCAGAAATCGTACAGAGACGGATGGATCGCTGCTCACCTCCCGCAGAATACTTGTCCGCCTGCAATACAGGCGGAAGGGTCTTTTATTGCGCATTGTGTATCTGGCACAGTGGATAAAAATGTACGCTTTTTTAGTCGGTTTTAAGCTGTTATCCTATTGATATTCTATTAGAGGAGTGCTATGGTTAAGGTGCAGATTTTGTGTATATCGCTGTGGTCGGCAACCTGTACTTTTTTATCCAGCCCTTTATACTTTTTACGTTTTCTTAACATTTTCTTTACACACGTCATCCTGAGCCCAGAGCAAAAAGCTCCGGTGGGTGACGCCCAGCAGTTTTCCTGCTGCCCGCGCGGACAGCTCGCCGCGCTCCCAACGCGCTTTGACTTCGCCGAATCCCTCCGGCAGCGCCTTGCGGGGTCTGCCGAATTTCACGCCGCGCGCCTTCGCTGCGGCGATCCCTTCCGCCTGCCGCTGGTGAATGAACTCGCGCTCTGTCTGCGCCACATAGGATAGCAGCTGCAGCACGATGTCCGCGATCAACGTTCCGGTGAGGTCGCGATTCCGCCGCGTGTCAAGCAGAGGCATATCCAGCACAACGATTGCCGCACCCTTTTCCTTTGTGATGACGCGCCATTGCTCCAAAATTTCCTCATAGTTCCTGCCGAGACGGTCGATACTCTTGATCACAAGCGTGTCGCCGTCTTTCAGTTTGCGCAGCAGCCGCTGGTAGCTGCGGCGGTCAAAATCCTTGCCGGACTGCTTGTCTACAAAAATCGCCCGGTCCGTTAACCCGAATTCCCGCAGAGCGATGAGTTGACGCAGTTCATTCTGTTCCTTGGTCGAAACTCTTGCATAACCGTATTCCATGTGCTGACCTCCCAATTTATCGGTGGATAAATTGTAAGCCAGGTGCCGGCCACATGGGCAATATAGTGTTATATCACTATAATAGCACATATTTTTCAATTAGTGAAGTATCACTAATAACCTTTTCTCAAATAATTTACCATAGTGATAAATCGTCATGGAGGTTTACACTATGGATACTCGGGAAACTGTTGCACTTCGCATCCGCCAACTTTGCGCAGAACGAAAAATTACACCGAACGGATTAGCAAATCTGTCTGCCGTTCCTCAAGCAACCATCAAGAGTATCCTTAATGATGAAAGCAAAAATCCGGGCGTCGTGACGATTAAGAAGCTTTGTGATGGTCTTGAGATCACCCTCGGTGAGTTCTTCTCCACACCTGAATTCGATATGCTGGAACAGGAAATCAAATGAAGCCTCTTTCTCAGCCTCTACCGCCAGCGCTCCTCCATTTTTCGCGTAGAGTACACGCATAGTGCGTGAACTCTACGCTCTATACGGGGTATTCTCTCTTTTTCGCGGAAAATCTTTCATCCGCTGCTGCGTTTGACGGTTACACATTGCCGCCGCGCCTTTTCTCATTTGAATGGAGTGCTGCTACATGAAAAATGAATCCCAATATGGTCTGCTGCTTTTACAGCGGTATCTGTATGAGCATACGGATGATCAGCATCCGGCTTCCGTAGCGGATATTCTTGCCTTCTGGCGGGAACATGGCATTCAGGCAGGGCGCAAGAGCGTATATTCCGCTATTGAAGTCTTGCAAAGCAACGGCATGGACATCGTCTGCGTCAAAAGCACCCAGAATCGATACTTCGTGGGCGAGAGGCTGTTTGAACTGCCGGAGTTGAAGCTGCTGGTGGACGCGGTAGAATCCTCCCGCTTTATTACGGCCAAGAAAAGCGAACGGCTTATTGAAAAGCTGGGTAAGCTCACCAGTGAATCTCATGCCCGCCAGTTAGATCGGCATATCTATATGGAAGGTACCGCCAAACCGGAGAATGAGTGTATTTATTACAGCGTGGATGAGATCCATAACGCCATTCAGGAAAAACGGCAGATCACCTTTCAGTATTACGAATACACCCCGCAGAAAGAAAAGATACTCAAGCATAACGGCTACCGCTATCAGTTCAGCCCGTATGCCCTTATCTGGAGCCGGGATTGTTATTACGCAGTGGGCTGGTCGGAAAAGCACGGGAAGCTGGCACAGTTCCGAGTGGATCGAATGGTGGCTGTGGAGTCATCCGACCAGGCGGCTGTTTGTATGCCGGACTTCGACCCGGCTGAGTATGTGCGGAAAATATTCGGAATGTACCCGGACGATCTGTGTACGGTGGAGCTGCTGTGCGAGAACGAGGTCATGCGCAGCGTAATAGACCGCTTTGGCGAAGAAGTCTCAACGGTGACAGCAGATGACGGCCACTTCAAGGCCATCGTGGAGGTAGCACCCAGTCCACCGTTTTTTGCATGGGTGTTCACCTTCTGCGGCAAGATCCAAATCCTCGGCCCCGCAGAGGTGCTGGACGAAATGCGCGGCATGGCCGCATGGCTGCAATGATCCAGCAGAGGTGTTCCTTGCGGGGAACACCTCTGCTTTCTCATCTTGCTAATCGAACAGATGTTTGCTATACTGGCACTGTTCCCAATCGAGAGAACGCACGAGGAGGTGAAATGCGTGGAACAGACCTTTGGCAGCTTCCTTCGGGAGAAGCGTATGGCGCGCGGCCTGACGCTCCGCGGCATGGCGGCAAAGCTGGACTTGTCGCCGGTCTATATGAGCAACATTGAGAATGACCGCCGCGCGGCTCCTTCGCAGGAATATCTGGAACGGATGGCCCTGCTGCTGCAGTTGGACAAGCCAGAACGGGAATGGATGCTTGACCTTGCGGCAAAATCCAAGCAAAATCGGGTATCCGCAGACCTTCCGGACTACATCATGGATCGAGAGATCGTCCGGGCTGCATTGCGCACAGCCAGGGAGGCAGACGCCACCGACCAGGAGTGGCAGGATTTTATCGACCGAATCAACCGGCGCATGAGATCATCAGGAGAGGACAGTGATACCAAGGCATGAGAACACCATATTACAGGGAACAGGCTCTGGAGGGGATCGCCCGCGAAGTCATCACCGCCTATGATCCGAATCTCTATTATGGCGTTCCCAGAATGATCCCTATCGAGGATATCATCGAAGCACAGGGGATCACGCTGGAATATCAGTGCCTGCGGAAAACCGGGTGTGTCTTGGGCGAAACGATTTTTGATGATGGCGGCGCCATTATCTATGATTACGATATCCCAGGATATACCGTCATTGCGGTCAAGAGCGGCACCATACTCATCGATAGCTCCCTCTGCAGAGAGGATGCCTCCACAGGCCGACTGCGCTTTACCTGCGCTCATGAGCTGGCACACTGGCTGCTGCATAAGAGACTGTACAGCGGAACCGGCGAGAGTGCAGCCATGATGACAGAAACAAACATCGTCAGAACGCAGAACAGCGCATTGGAAATGCAGGCGAATCTGCTGGGGTCCATCCTTCTGATGCCGCTGCCTCAAGTAAAACGATGCTTTTACCAGCTCCAGTCTGGCAGGGACCGTCAGCAATTAGTCGCGGATATGGCCGGCATTTTTCAAGTCTCCAAGCAAGCCATGCGTATCCGGCTGGAGAATCATCATCTGCTGTGAAAAAATTTTAGGAAGATGTTCTCAAAAAAGAGAACAGAGAAAGCGAGGCGCCATGGAACAAGAAATACGCAAGATCCTTCGCTGTCCCATCTGCGAGAAGGGACGGATCGCAGATGCCCCAGCGGGGGCGGCCCTTTCCCAATATCGGCTGTTTGCCATGGTAGGGGATGAACCAGCTGATATTATCGCAAAGTGTCCAAGGTGCGGTATGCAGGTGGGGATCACCGTGCGGCACAGGACTGAGCCGCCGATCATCGTGCCCACTCTCTGTAGGGATACGGCATGGGCCTGAATTAAGAAAAAGCAAAACAATATATAACTTCGTCAAGCGCACCAACCACCCAGCGTCGAATCAGACGTAAGCGGGAAGTATTGAGTTAGGAGCCTTACAAGTAGCTTTTCAGCTATGCGTAAGGCTCTTTTTTTGCGCCCTTTTCGCATTGTTGAGTGGCGGAAAGGACTTGTATGCTCCAGCGTTGGCAGACCTATGTCGCCAAATACCCGTGACCCGATCTCAGAACTTTCAAAAAAATCTGAGATTGGAGTCACGAAAAATGAAAAAATGGCAGGAAGAACGCAATTATAGACGCATTTATAACGAAGCTGGTGAAGTGATCGCCAATATCATCACCGTGGATGGTGTGGATGTGGAAGTGGCGGAGGATGTGTATCTGGCATACTCCCAGGCGGACCGCCGGGAGCGGTATGTGCGGGAGGAACAGTTTTCTGGGAAGATCCTCTCGTTGGAGCAGATGGCGGAGGACGACCTGCTTCCGGACTATGTCGGTGCGGAAGCAGCCCCAAGCGCGGAGGAAGAAGCGCTGGAACGAGAGCAGGCACAGAGCCTTGCGGAACGAAAGGAGATGTTGCTGCTGGCCATGCTGTCTCTGAATGACGCGGATCGGGAATTGATCAACGCGCTGTTCTTTGATGGCGCGTCCACCAGAGACTACGCGGCGCGGATCGGAATTACCCAGAGGGCGGTCATCAAACGCCGGGACCGTATTCTGCGGGATCTGAAGAAATGTTTTGAGAATTTTTCAAATTAAGGGTATTCACCCGAGGGCTTTTTCGGGAGGACAGTGAGGGACCCAAAAGGAGATCCCTCACTGTTCCTTGAAAAGTGCATACCAGCAGTACGGGCAACCGTCCGGACGGATGAGCGTTCGCGCAGTGTGCGCCATGACCCGGAGGAGATATCTTCGGCGAGCGATAAAACCTGTGACGGGCCGACTTTGGCAAAGTCGGCTGGCATTGACTCTGTTCGGGCTGATAATGAGACACAAAGCACTGGCCAGCATGAAGAGGCTGGGCTGCCCTGGGGTTGAAAGCAGTAGAGACCCCTGGAATGCGCCCGCGAGAAGGTCGCCACCTTCTGTCCGTACTGTTCCCCTGAACCACCGGGGCGCGAGCTGCAAATACGGTGGAGTAACTGACAAGAACCACTTTTTATCATGATAGGGGAAATCCACGGATGAATACAAATGATACAAACAGGCAAAAAGCCCATTCCATGATCGACCATATTTTCAAAGACCTTTTTCCTGCCCAGGGCATGACCGAGCGTTCCGAGCAGATCAAACTCAGCCACCTGATGCTGGATACCATGCTGGATGGCGGCATCGCCCTGTGCGATGCCGGCACCGGCATCGGCAAGACCTATGCTTACCTGACCGCCGCAGCGGCGGCCAGCCGGTTCGGCGCCGGATCATCGCACCGGCCCATCATTATCTCCACTTCCAGCATAGCGCTGCAGAACGCCGTGCAGACGGAATACCTTCCGCTGCTGTCCTGCACGCTGCTGGCGGATGGACAGATCGACAAGCCACTGCTCTCTGTGATCCGCAAAGGAAAAGGTCACTATGTTTGTGACGAACGCCTGCAAAGGCGGCTTCGTCAGGTAAACTTCCAAAAGAAAGATCCGGCAGCCGCCGACGCCCTTCGCTCCTTGAAGGATACGCTGGACATGGACAAGGTTCCGCATCTCAGCGGTTATGACCGGGAACGTGTCTGCGTTCCGCAGTTCTGTGACTGCGATCATCAGGACTGCCGGTACAGGCACTTCCTGAAACGCTGCGATGATGACCGCTATGTTTTCCAGATCTGCAACCACAACCTGCTGCTGGCAGATGCCATCCACCGCAGTCAGGGCAAACGACCCATTTTCCCAGAGCATAGCGTCATCATCGTAGATGAAGCCCATAAACTGCCGGAAGCGGCACGGGAGATGTTCGGCATGACGCTGACTGCCGGTGACATCCAAAGCATGATCCACCAGCTCCGCGCGGAACGGTATCTGCTGGCAGCAGATGTGCTGGCAGGCACGATGGGGCCGCTGCTCCGCAAGCTCACGCAGCCCAGAGAGGAAACCGAACCCCTGGATGCGTACCTTCGCTTACTGACGATCCCCAGCCGATCTCTTCTTGTTATTGAGAAGCAGGTCGGCAGGCTGCTGTCGGCGCAGGGGCGCAGGCAGCTGGAAAAGCTGCGCGGCACGGTGTCTCTCTTTAGCAGTCCGAGAACGAATATGATCCTCTTCACAGCGGATGACGGCGATGGCGGAACCATGCTGTGCGCCACCGTTTCAGATTTGACGGAACAGATGCGCCAAGTCCTGTGGAGGCCGGAACACGCTTTTGTGCTGGCCTCTGGGACTTTGGCTGTAGGGGATGACTTTCACCGTTTTCGTTCGCAGACTGGACTGATGGACGGGCAGCGCGTAACGGAGTCGGTTTCTCTTTCTCCCTTTGACTATAAGCGGAATTGCCTGCTGTACTTGCCGCAGCTTCCACCGAGCCAAAGTTCGGAAGCATACTATGATGGATTGACAGATGAAATTGCGGAACTCATCCGTGCGGCTTGGGGCCATGCGCTGGTGCTGTTCACCTCCTACGCCGCCATGTCAGCGGTAAAGGATAGGCTGCGGGAGCGGGAACTCAGCTTCCCGTTATTTACCTTGGGCAGAAACGCCATGCACATGACGGAGCGGTTTCGGCAAACACCGGGGGCTGTACTGCTGGCCACAGGCGCGGCATGGGAAGGCTTTGATTTCCCCGGCGACTGCGTATCCCTGCTGGTGATTCCCCGCCTGCCCTTCGCCTATCCTGACGCACTGAAGGAAAAAGAGCGGGAGGAATACGCTTCCCTTCGCCAATTTATTCAGAATGTGGCCGTTCCGGAAATGCAGATTAAGCTGCGTCAGGGCTTTGGGCGGGCTATCCGAACGGAGTCCGATACCTGCGTCATTGCCATTCTGGATGAGCGCGCAAGCCATGGCCGCCGCTACTACGCAGCCATGCGGGAGGCTCTGCCGGACATGCGCACCACGAGCAGCCTGCGGGCTGTAACGAAGTTCCTGCGGGAGCTGAAGCCGGAAAGCTATTTTGAGGTGTGCGCATGATCGACGCCAAGAAGGAATTGCAGTACCGGCTGGCCGTTCGAATGCTGGAACACTTATCCCAAAAGGGTCTTCTGACAGCAAAGGAACTGGCTTATGCCAAGGGACTCGCCAGAGAAAAATATGCCCCGCAGACTGTTCGGGAATAGTGCTGGCTATTCCGCGGATAGTGTGGTAGCTTGTGTGTTGCCCAAAAAGATGCAAGGAGGACACAGTGTGGAATACCAGTATTATTTAAAACAAATTTACCGCAAAGACGGTTCTGTTTGGATCGACATCCTTGAGGCGGCACAGGCGGAAAAGTTGGGGTATCAGGACGGTGACAAGTACACGCAGAATGACGGCGTTGTTTACATCAACGGGTTTGACAGCCCGTCTGCCCTGAACACCTTCATCGAAGACCTGCATGGCTGCGTGAACCGCAGCGAAGCAATGGCTGCCCACCAGCGGGAGGAACGCTGATGGCCACGGTGAAAGTGATCGAACCCCAGGCGATTCAGCCGGAGCGCCTGCGGGTGGCGGCCTACTGTCGGGTCAGTTCGGATTCCAAGGATCAGCTGCATTCCTACACCGCCCAGATCCGCAGCTACACGGAGGAGATCGCCCAGCATGACGGCTGGGAGTTGGTAGACGTGTATGCGGACGAGGGACTCACCGGTACCCGGATGGACAAACGGGAGGACTTCAACCGTATGATGCGGGATTGCCGGAAGGGCAAGATCGACCGAATTCTGGTAAAGTCCGTATCCCGCTTCGCCCGAAATACCAAGGACTGCCTCTCCGCTCTGCGGGAGTTGTCTGGCATGGGCGTTACTGTCCGGTTTGAAAAAGAGAATATCGACACGAAAACGCTCACCACCGAACTGATGGTGAGCGTTTCCGGTTCTCTGGCCCAGCAGGAATCCATCTCCATCTCGGCCAACCAGAAAATAAGTTATCAGCGAAGAATGGAAAGAGGGGAATTTATCACCTGCTCGGCACCTTACGGCTATCGGATCATAGACAAGAAAAATCTTGAAATCATCCCAGAGGAAGCGACCACGGTACAATGGATATTCGATGCCTATTTGAATGGCCGCAGTGCGGAATGGATTGCAGACCAACTCACAAGAAGGGGCATTGAAAATACCAACACACGCAAACCGTGGACTGCTTATGGAATCCGATACATTTTACGCAATGAAAAATATGTCGGGGACGCACTGGGGCAAAAGAAATTCACAAAAGGTTTTCCCTTTTTTAGAAAACGCAACCACGGAGAGCAAGAGCAGTATTATGTAGAAAATACACATTTGCCTATCATTGAGCGTGAGCAGTTTGAAAAAGTACAGAATCTTCTGCAGCAGAAAGCGAAAAGAAAGAAACCGACAAGAAGTCAATATCCACTTACCAGAAAAATAATTTGCGAGAAATGCGGGACGCCATTTATCCGACGAGAAACTGCGAAAGGCTTGGTGACATGGGTCTGCCGAACCCATGACCGGAATGCCGCGGACTGCCCCGTGGGGCGTATCCCAGAAACGGAGATCCATGCGGCATTTATCCGGATGTATCGGAAACTCAAAGAGAACGCGGATATGATCCTGAATCCAGCTATGGATCAGCTGAACGCCTTGGAAACCATCCTGCGGCAGAATAATCCCAAAATGCTGATGATTAACAAGGCGATTGCGGAAGCAACGGAAGAAAGCCATAAAATCAGCACCCTGCGGGCTAACGGCTTGCTGGATGCCGATGCCTGCGCCGTCCGCATGAATGCCATCAGCGCCAAACTGACTCAACTCCGTGGAGAACGCCGCTGGTTGTCGGAAAACGAGGCTTTGGATGAAACCATGGATGCCATTCGCAAGATGACAGATGTCATAAAGAATGGGCCGGAACAGATGAACATCTTCGATGAGGACTTGTTCGACAGCTTGGTAGAGAAGGTCATTGCGGAATCCCAGACACGCATCCGCTTCCGGCTTTATGGCGGTTTAGAACTGGCAGAACAATTGGAGGTGGCGGCAAGATGATAAACCGAAAGATTTTATATGGGTATCAGATTCGTGACGGCGCATTGGTGATTGTGCCGGAGGAACAGCAGACCATCCGCATGGCCTTTACACTCTACATCGCCGGCACTTCCTATCAAGCTATTGCGGATGCTCTGAATCACCAGAATATCCCGTATTGCCCGGAAGCGCCGCTTTGGGACAAGCACAAGGTAAAACGCCTTTTGGAAAATCCCCGCTACACTGGCAAGGATGGCTTTCCTGCGGCGGTAGATGCGGATACTTTCCAAGCGGCGCGGAAAAAAGCGGAAGAAAAGAACGCCCTACGGCAGCCTCGCGGGGGAAAATCCCCCATTGCGCGGCTGACTCCCTATTTCCGCTGCACCTGCGGTGGAAAGCTCATCCGCATTGGCGGTAAATGGTTGGATAGCAGCGAGCTGCACCTCAAATGTGGGTCCTGCGGCAGTACCATCACCACAGATACGGATACAGTGCTGACAGAGGCAAATCGACAGATTTATGCACACGAACACCCCAAACAGCCTGCTTATGCCCCCTCTGCGGAAGTCATTCGACTGAGCAATGCCATCAACCGTGGCTTAGAGCAGCCGGACTCTCCAGAAGCGGTGATGGCGCTGATTCTACAAGGGGCAGCTGCACGATACGATTGCTGTCCGGAGCCAATTTCTGAATATGAAAATTTTGACCACCTACCGAAAGCAGATTGGAATCACTTTCGGCGGGTGGTTTCTTATATCACGATCACACAGGAGCATATCATAACAGTTCAGTTTACAGATCAGGCAGGAAAGGACGAATGATACATGGAAGCGACAACAACTTTAGATAGGCGGGTGCGGGTGATTCCCGCTACAAAAACGCAGGGAGCCATTCACAGCACCCATGATGGGAAAAAGCGGGTGGCGGCCTACTGCCGGGTATCTACCGACAGTGAAGAACAGCTCAACAGCTATGAAGCCCAAAAGTCCTATTACACACAGAAAATCGAGGACAGTCCGGATTGGGAAATGGCGGGGATCTATGCCGACGAGGGCATCACGGGTACCAGTCTCAAAAAGCGAACAGAGTTCAAAAAGATGATCACTGCCTGCAAACGAGGCCATATCGACCTCATCATCACAAAATCTCTCTCTCGCTTCGCCAGAAACACCGTGGACTGCTTGGAAACAGTGCGCCTGCTGAAAGCCAACGGCATCGGTGTGTACTTCGAAAAAGAGAACATCAATACGCTGACGGAATCCAGCGAGTTCCTGATCACCCTGTTCAGCGGGTTCGCCCAGGCGGAATCCGAATCCCTGAGCAAGAATGTCGCTTGGGGCAAAGCAAAAAGCGCGGAAGCCGGAAAAGTGACCTTCCAATACAAAAAGATGCTGGGATACCGCAGGGGCGCAGATGGACAGCCGGAGATCGTCCCGGAGGAAGCCAAGGTCATCAAGCGGATTTATCACCGGTATCTGGATGGCTGTACGCTGGGGCAGATCAAGCGAGAATTAGACGAGGACAAGGTCCCGACCGCACAGGGGGTAGACTCCTGGTCGCCTGCCATCATCCACAACATCCTGACGAATGAAAAATACATCGGAGACGCCTTGCTGCAAAAGACCTATATCACGGACTGCATCTCCAAGAAGGTGAAGAAAAACCAGGGCGAGCGCGCCATGTACTATGTGGAGAACAACCATCCTGCCATCATCTCCAGAGAGGTGTTCGATCAGGTGAGAAACGAGATGACGCGTCGCTCCAGCAAGCGCAAAGTGCTGCAAAAGAGTGGCAAAACAGAGATGGGGAAATACTCCGGTAAATACGCCCTGACAGAACTGCTGGTATGCGGTGAGTGCGGTTCCCCGTACAAACGAGTGACTTGGGCAAGAAACGGGAAAAAGCGGATCGTATGGCGCTGCGTGTCCAGATTGGAGTTCGGCACGAAATACTGTCACAACTCCCCGACACTGGATGAGAGCAAGCTCCACAGTGCAATCCTCGCCGCCATGAACGAGTTTGCCGCCATCCGGCAGGAGGTCTGCCCCGATGTACTGGCGATGGCAGAGGAAGCCAAGCAGGCATTATCGCAGGCTGGCGCAAAGCTGCTGGAACTGAAGAAACACCTGGAAGCGGTGAGTCGGGAGCAAAGCGATCTGCTGGACCGGCTGCTGGAGAACATGGGCGATGCCGAACTGAATGCCAAAATGAAGGCCCTGACGGACGAGAAAGAATCCCTCAAAGCACAGATCCTGGACACCCAACAGATGGAAGTCAGCTTGGAGGAACAGGCCGCCCGCCATCAGCAAATGTGGGACAGCATCATGGAGTGCAGCGCGGGCTACACGGAGTTCGACGATGAGTTCGTCCGTCAGATCATCCAGAAGATCACGGTAGAGGACGAGGAGACTATTCGCATCCACTTCCGGGATTCGGAGATGGTGATGGAACAAGAATTATAAGAAGAAATGGAGTAAAGAATATGGCAATTTTTATGACTGGCGATACACATGGTGATTTCAGCAGACTTCGCCCCGCGGCCTTTTATGAGCAGGTGCAGCTGACGAAAGCAGATTACCTGGTCATTTGCGGCGACTTCGGCGGCATCTGGGATGGCAGCAATACCGAACAGCAATGGCTGGACTGGTTGGAAAACAGGCCGTTCACGACGCTGTTTGTGAGTGGGAATCACGAAAATTTCGACCTGCTCTGCAGTTACCCGATCAATCAGTGGCACGGCGGACTCGTACAGGTGATTCGCCCCAGCGTCCTGCACCTGATGCGGGGACAGCTTTATGAGATCAGCGGAAAGCGGATCTTCACAATGGGTGGCGCAAGCAGTCACGATATCCAAGACGGCATTTTAGAGCCGGACGATCCGAACTTTGAACGAAAGCTCCGGCAGCTTAATGCCGCAGGAGCGCTGTTCCGTGTCGATCACCACTCCTGGTGGAAAGAGGAACTGCCCGACGATGCGGAATACCAGACCGCGCGAGAAACGCTGGACAAGGCTGGCTGGAATGTAGACTACATCGTCACGCACTGCTGTCCCAGCAGTATCCAGGACATATTCAGCGGTGGGCTGTACCGACGGGACGCACTGACAGACTTCTTCGATGAAATCCGAGAACGCTGCCGCTTCAAATACTGGTTTTTCGGACACTACCACGAAAACATGGTGGTAGCGAAAGAGTTCGTAATGCTCTATAAGCAGATTATCCGACTGAAATGATGAATGGAGGCGCACTGGCGATTGGCTAATGTGTCTCCACTTTTTATTTAAGTAAGTTTTTCACAAGCTCAGGCATAAATCTTTGTCCGGGTTCACGAATAGCTCTCCCGACTGCGTTGTGCCATTCAAGAGGACATACGCCTTGCGTACAGAGTGTGAGCGTTACAATTCCCGCTTCAAATCCACAGGTCAGGAACGGCTGTGGGTGCGCAACGGCACAAGCGCGGCAAACCTCAATACACTGGCCCACATCTCCGCCCTGGCGGTTGCGTTGGCCGCCGTTCTGCACGGCTCTCACTCCTATCGTTCTGCCAAACAGCTTCGGCGTTCCGCCTGATCTGTCTTTTCCATAATTTACCCTTTCACCTATATACACAACTTTTGAACTCAAATCTCACACATTTTTTCAAATGTTTTTCTATCCCATAATACTACAATGTTCTACAATTTGGGCATGAAAAGATGCCTTCGGCTCTTTTCGGTATCCAGTACCGGTTAAGTGCGTGATTTAGTGAAATCACCGGAGTTCTATCCCATCCACACAAAAGGTAAAAGGGAGCGGAATTTTACAGGATTGACACAGGTCAAGAATGATGGTATAAGGATTTTAGTAATTGCTTTATTCTATGAGCGATTCAAAATCATAAAATACGGGAGGAAATCCATAATGGACAAAACGGTACATAAGCTGCTGAATCAGCAGATCAACAAGGAGTTCTACTCCGCATATCTCTATCTGGAGTTTTCTAATTATTTCAAATCCAAGGGACTTGATGGCTTCGCCAACTGGTACATGATTCAGGCGCAAGAGGAACGGGATCATGCTATGCTGTTCTATACCTATCTTCAAAATCAAAATCAGACTGTGACATTGGAATCTATTGATAAGCCAGATCCTTCGATTTCCTGCCACATGGATGTCCTGAAAGCCGGGCTGACGCACGAAGAATATGTGACCGGCCTCATCAATAATATTTACAGTGCCGCCTATGATGTGAAAGACTTTCGCACCATGCAGTTCCTTGACTGGTTTGTAAAGGAACAGGGCGAGGAAGAAACGAAAGCAAACGATCTTATTTCCAAGATGGAGCTATTCGGCACTGACCCCAAGAGTTTGTATATGCTCAATCAGGAGTTGGCTGCCAGAGTCTATACAGCGCCCTCTTTGGTTCTGTAAAAGGTTCATTATTTTAAGGTCACAAAGGAAAAAACGGCAAGTCTGCCGTCCTTTCCTTTGCGGCCTTATCTTATATAACCCGCATGATCTGCTCCCACAGCAGGATGTGCTTTTCGTCAATGGCTTTGTTGTCGTGGTAGTGGCCGAACAGCCAGTAGTGGTATTTTGCTCTTTCCTGGATCGTAAGCTGGATGCAATCCGCGCCGCAGGCGAAGGTGGCACGGTAGCGCATGTGTTGCCGGAGGATGAACTCCCGATGAATGCCACCGGCTTGGAAACGCTGGACAGCATCTGAGACCTGTTCGAAACGAGCCTGCGCATGGACAGTATGCAAGCCAGAACAAAGATGTTCGAAATGGCAAAGTGGCTGGAGGAAAGCCAAAACCTTCTGGACTGGATCGTGCAGGCACCGAAGGAAAAGCAGGCATGGATGGGGCTGACAAACTGAGCTCTCCCTATAACAGAGCCGCCCCGCAGTGGGCGACTCCCCTCATCCCGCCGTGTTTGCCCCTGTGAGCCGACGTGTAGGCTTTTTACAGACAACCCAAGGAGTAACCCCCACATGGGGATCTGAGCAGGTGTTGAGCCGCTTGTGGGGAAATTAACATCCGGTAAAAAACAGAAAAAAGGCTCGTAAAATTGGCCTATTGGAATTGACGTTTTATGTATTTTCACGTATACTCTTTTAAATTACAGATTCACGCGCACATTTACAGATCATTCATCCGTCATCACAAGATGCTGGGGGTTCGAATTGCAAAACGGAAAAACGAGCCTCAAAAGCCAGCAAACCCTTGCGGCACAAAGCTTCGCACCCGCATCTTTTTTGGAGCGGGCAAGTTTGCTTCGCAAACTTATCCTGCGGGTGAATGACCCTACCCAATTCGAACAAGTCGATGAGACTTAAGGATTAGGTAGGGTCATTTTATGTCCTGAAAGTCTTGGTATGACAGGGATTTCAGCGAGTGGCGCGCTGAAGCAAATATAAGACACGAAAATACAAACCGTCTCAAAACGTAGTAGAAAACGAGCAAATTAGGCGATTCGAACACGGATGTCTCATTTAACAGTTGCACAGCAGCTCTCTTCCATTTGGCATGGCGTCAGATTTTTCAATGTGCGATGAGGTCGTTTGGTATTGTAAAACTCAATATAGGAAGCTACACTGGCTTGAAATGCTCTATCGGAAGGATGATCTTTCCGGTAGAGTTCTTCTTTTTTCAACGATGCGAAGAATGATTCTGCGACCGCGTTATCATGCGGCTTGCCGGGCTGAGAAAAGGATTGCTTCGTATGTTAAATCGTCAGCTGTGGAATACTTGACTCAACAGACTGAACAGTAGTGCATTTTCCGGAACGCATCTTTTCTGTCAACACAAGGCAAAGTAGACAAAACCTGCGTGTAACGATAGTTATATGCAGGTTTTGCCTTTTACTGGTGAAATCAGACAAAAAATCAGTTTGACTACTGAGCACAATTACATATCAATGAGACAAATAAGCAGGTTTGAGGAGATAGACGATTCCTCAAACCTGCTTTTATTGATGTTTAAGAAAGTGAGGCAGCTATGAAACTTCCGTATGGCTATGTTTTGATCAAAGGAGAAATCGCAGTACATGAAGAAAAGGCGGATGTGGTCCGCAGCATCTTTGACGCTTATCTCGCCGGAGCCAGCTTAGGAAGAATCGTTGATATGCTCTTCGCAAAAGGCATCCTCTCTCCGACAGGAAAAACAAAATGGACCAGGGCGGCCGTGGATAAACTTCTGACGAACAAAAAATATATCCCATTGGTTGGCGTTAGGGTATACATGGACACACAGTTTGAGAGGGCCCAGCGTTGCAACATAGACTACGATAAGGCTGGGCATCCACGCAAGGCAGTCAGGTATCGGTCTCCAGTTTTTGAGACAAAATGAGACTATGCAGAACCCAGTTCTCTTGTTATACTGGTAAAAAAGGAGAATGGGTTATGAACGAGAACGAACTATGTGAGCGCTACATACGCTTGGCATTTCAATATGAGTCTGCCATTGACGCACTTCTGACAAAAGGATTGATCGATATAGAAGCGGCCAGTGCAGCAAAAGAGCGATTCTATGATACGCTGAATGAGGAAAGGCTACTGGCCACACAAAAAATCAGGGACTATCATGAATCCATCAGTCTGTATATGAGAACGCTGGCCCATGATGGCATGGTTTCACTGACAGAACTGGCAAGGCAGTATTCCGATGAGTCTCCAGGATATGTGATCCAAAGCTGGATGCGTAGCCGGAACACATTAGAGTTTCTCCGCCAGTGGGAATTGAATCAGAATGCCGAATTCGATGACCAGGTCTGCGCAGAGCTGATCCGCCAAGGACATACCACCTCTCTGACCATTACGCCGACGTTGTGGATCCGACGGACTCATGCGGTGGGGCTCCATGTCAAACAGGGAAAAGGCGGAGGCGTGAACGCTTACCCTGAAATTGCGGCGGATTTCCATTTATGGTTAGAACCGCAAGAGAGGTTAGCAATTTTAGGGCTAGTACAAAATGCAAGTATTGTCTGAGAATCTCTTCTGTACCAGCGTTATGGCTATACATGGAGCGATAAACCAATCCACAGCATCCCTTACAGTGTAGCACAGCCCTTGGAGAGGGGTTTCAAAAACTACTACCACTTTATAATGCAAGGAGAATAGGTCATGCGTTACGAGTATTTTAAGATTGTTGACCCGGCTTTTGTTCAGTCCCTTCTGGATGGAAATCTCTACATGAACTCTTTGAACTATTTTAGGACACTCGAGGAAGGCGCACAGAAAGAGGGAAACAAAGCCCAAAAAGACCCAATGGAAGGTGTCTGTGGGACGATTTCCAAAAACCGCCTCCGTCAGGTTGGTTTTCATTTCAGCGAGGATCTATTGGAAGTTATGGGCAATCATGTGCCGCTGCTCAGTGAAAATTACGGATACAATAACCTTTTTTGTCTCTACCGACTTCAGATTGATGAAGACGCCAAAACGATTCAGCAGCCCAGCAGGCAGTTGGTTAACTTCAACGACAAGGACAACGCCCAAAAAGTCGTGATTCGATTCCGGGACTCAGAGGAGTTTCTGCGGCGGCTTGAAACAGCACTCCAGACAGCGCTGACGGGGCAGGCCTTAGAATACGCCATTTATGGAGGTGTCACCTATGAAAACGCTTGGACCAGCGCCGATGGTCCTGGCACTCGTTCCGCCTTCCATAAAGACGCTTCTTATGCTTATCAGGAAGAGTGGCGGCTGTGCATTCTCCGCCGGGAATGGGTGGATGAGGCTGTTTCCTTCCCCGTTGGGGATCTGAAGGAGCTATGTGAGGTCATATCGCTGGAACAATTTATAAATCACTTGGATCAGATTTACCCGGGGTACACACTGGTGGAACACATGAAGAGCCACTCGCTGGAAACGTATCGGATGTTCGGCAAAATCAACGCCACCAGCCGTCTCATGTACGCCTATATGCCTCAGATGGTCCAAAAGCCCACACGCTCCGATGAAGCAGAGGCTGATTGGCACTACACACAGTTTTTGAACTTGAGTGACCGGCAGCAGGAGATTGACCCCTATCTGGAAGATCGTCTTTGGCATTATAAAGATTTAGACCACATGGAATTATTGGCACAATATCGGCTTTCTCAGGAACGCTGGGTCGAAGCCACGGATGCATTTGCCTATATATTGCAAAGTGCGCCGGAGAAGATAAAGGAAGACCCCTCTCGATTCTTTTTCCATCTGCACACCATTTTACTTCAGCATCAGGAAGCAGCTGATGCTGCGAAATTTCTGGAAATTGCCACATCGCGGTACGAGCTTCCAGAAGAATTGGAGATAATCATGCGGAGCGATTGTTTAATGGCCCTTGGCTTTTATGATCGGGTGGTGGAGTTGTTCAAAGAATTACAGCAAGAGTCGCCGGATCCGATTTTGGAGTATGACTTGGCGGTGTCGACTTTCCATCTGCTACGTTTTGAAGAGGCAGCAGAACACCTGCAAGCTTATACGCAATATTTTTCCCAGTCGCACACGGCCACCCATAAGGCGGATGACCTGCGTAAGCTCATAGAGTGCTTTAGGACCCACACGCCGCTGGAAGAAATCTCGAGAGAGCATCCTTTTATAGGGCTCACATGGACAAAGCAGACAGAGGATGCATTGCGAAAGGCGCAGGCTTCCGATAAAGGACTATATCTGGGTATCGATGCTCTCTATCAGATAGAGATTGCACAGAAATGGGATCTTGTTGCAGATATCCCCTTCATCACGGTCATTCCGCTGACGATTACAAGACTGATGGAGTTGTATAAGGACACGGGAGCAGTTGTGTTCTACCGAGTCATCGAACGTCTTGCGGCTATGAAAAATGTAATCATTCAATCTCCTGATTTGAAATTATATTTGGCAATGGACATTAAGTATCCAGAATTGCCGCCGCACTACAAGATGGAACAGGCGTTGATGGCACAGGAGGGGATCTATATCTTCTAAATTAATCTTGAAAACTATTGTACTGCAATGGCTACAGGTCTGCATCTTTTCTGTAAACACCCGACAAAAAGAAACACCACCCACTCGGGTGGTGTTTCTTTTTGGAGCATTTTCGATTTGCGCTGCAAATCGCCCGCCTGCGGCGACTTTTATAGAAAAGCGGAGGGAAACCCGCAAAGGTTTCCCCCGCAAACACCCCCTTCCTCGCGAAGAACGAAGGATTCTGCATTCGTCAGACGAAAAGAACTCGATACCGACACCTATGCGCGAAGCGCATTTCAATCAGAGGTGAGGCAGGGTTTCTGCGTCGAGCGCATAAACTCCATACCCCGTGCATGGATCTAAACGTCCCCACCCGAATGGATGGGGCTTTTTGCTTCGACTGCAAAAGGCGTAAACATACTCAAACAGGAGGAACTGAACGGTTTTCCATGGAATTTGCTGCCGCTCCGCCCTGCTTGTGATGGGTTGAGTGACAGATAGACTGCTCTTTTTTACAAAATAATCAGCGTTCCGTAGCTGCTCATTCTACACCTAAGGAGAAAATCCAGATCCCGGTGGAAAGGTGCGTTGTACAGCGGACGTTTGTCTGTGAAACGTGAGCGGCTTACAAGGGAATCTTTTTGGAATGCGAAGGAATTATAGAGAAATCTACAAACCGGTTTCCGGTTAAAGTGAATGATATTGTGCGATTTCCGTAAATCTATTGTTAAAATTAACAAAGATTCTATACGATTCTTGTGAATTTCAGCACTTGAACTTCTGGGTTAGAGTGCTAATATGTAAGCGAAAACAGGTGAGTAAACGTTTTTGCGCCTGCTTCAGAAGAAAAAACGTGTTTTTGGAAGGAGAGTTCAAGATGATTAGCTTTTTCATTTGTCTGGCACTGCTGATCGGCGGCTATTTCACCTATGGCTCCCTGGTGGATCGGACCTTCGGGCCCGATGACCGTGAGACTCCCGCTGTCAAGATCAATGACGGCGTGGACTACATGGTTCTGCCCCAGTGGAAGCTGTTCATGATCCAGCTGCTGAACATTGCTGGCTTGGGTCCCATCTTCGGCGCTTTGAGCGGTGCTCTGTGGGGTCCTGTTGTGTTCCTGTGGATCACTTTCGGTACCATTTTCGCCGGTGCTGTCCACGATTACTTCTCCGGTATGCTCAGCGAGCGTAACGAGGGCGCCTCTATCTCCGAGATCTCCGGCATCTACCTGGGCGGCACCATGAAGAATGTCATGCGTGTGTTCAGCGTTGTGCTGCTGATCATGGTCGGTACCGTGTTCGCCGTGGGCCCTGCTGGTCTGATCCAGCTCCTGTTCTCCAACGGCGGCAGCACTGGTATCCTCACCAACAAGCTGTTCTGGCTGGTGCTGATCCTGGTGTACTACTTCATCGCCACCTTCCTGTCCATCGACAAGATCATCGGTAAGATCTATCCCGTGTTCGGCATCTGCCTGATCATCATGGCTGTGGGCGTTATCTTTGGTATCTTCACCAACCCCGCCTACACCATCCCCGAGATCTGGGCAAACTTCAGCAATATGCATCCCTCTAACACCCCCATCTGGAGCTTCATGTTCATCACCGTTGCCTGCGGTGCTATCTCCGGTTTCCACTCCACCCAGTCGCCTTTGATGGCTCGCTGCATGAAGAGTGAGAAGCAGGGTCACTTCGTGTTCTACGGCGCAATGGTCAGCGAGGGCATCATCGCTCTGATCTGGGCTGCTGCCGGCTGCGCACTGTACACCATTACCGATGGCAAGATGGTCGGTCTGGCCGAGGCTCTGGCTGCCGGTCAGTCTGCCGCTATCTACGACGTCTGCCTCAAGACCATGGGTAAGGTTGGCGTGGCACTGGCTATGATCGGTGTCGTTATCTGCCCCATCACCTCTGGTGATACCGCATTCCGTTCCGCTCGTCTGACCTTGTCCGACTGGCTCAAGATCGATCAGGACAGCTACGCAAACCGCCTGAAGCTCTGCATCCCCGTGCTGGGCGTTGGTGCCTTCCTTGGCATCGGCAATGCACTGGGCTTCATCAACTACACCGTCATCTGGCGTTACTTCAGCTGGACCAACCAGACGCTGGCTATGATCGTCCTGTGGGCTGCTTCCATGTACCTGTTCAAGGAGAAGAAGAACTTCTGGATCACCGCCGTGCCTGCAACCTTCATGAGCGCTGTGTCCTGCACCTACTTCGTGCTGGCTCCCGAGTGCCTGGGCAAGATGATCAACACCTATGCGGACGGCAAGCTGGTGGCTTACAACACCGCCGTTGCTTACCCCATCGGCATCGTCTTTGCCATCGCAATGCTGGCTCTGTTCCTCCATGCTACCAAGAAGAGCTCTACTTCCAAGGCATAAGGAACTGACGGCTCTATATTTCCGTAAGTAACTTGCGCCCGCCGCTGCCTGACCGTACAGCGGCGGGCGCTGTTTTTTAAAAACAAGGCTTGCAATTGCCCCCGTCCCGTGGGAAAATAGGGGCGTAGAATTTAAAGCAAAGAAGGGAACTACCCATGATTTTCAAACCCGCACAGCTGGGCATGGCAAAGCTTGACCCGCAGGAGCTGGAGGCAGACAAAAAAGCCTGCCGGAAGATCGGCCCCTGCGGTGTGGGCAAAAAGGCGCTGTACCTGAACAGCTTTTACATCGACCGCCGCTATTATCTGCCTTACGGTAGCATCACCCGGGTGTTCAAGCGGGTGGCTATGAGCTCCGGCGGCTTTTCCGGCAAGGGCGTGTTTGCCTCCATGGCGTATCTTGTGGTGGAGTACGACGGCGGCAAGCAGAAGCAGTGCAACTTCAAGGACGAGCGGG
>OGHJ01001469.1_pt1 | contig 25085 bp, 16 predicted proteins | sample 1571351 | NCBI WGS metagenome assembly OGHJ01 (sample SAMEA2582037, study PRJEB24529) | metagenome | biome: Human gut stool | place: China | collected 2011 | reverse complement strand
ATACCGTGAAGTGATGTCGGCCCGTTCAGCGGCTTGATCTCTCGTATATAGCGATACATCTGACGCTCATGTGCGGCTTCAGCTCGTTTATCGGACAGGAACACCGCCTGTACCTCATCTGTCACTTCCAAAAATGTGTCCGTCTTATACATATCGGGATACAGCTCCCGAAGATTGATTTTCTGCATTATGTACCTCCATTTCGATTCACAGGTCCAGTTGACGGGTGAGCCGAAATGGGGTGGAGAAGGGCACCGTGGGAAAATATCAAATTCAAGAAGTTTTAGAGTGCCTAAAAGAAAAACAAAAGCGCCTGTGTGACAAACTGACACACAGGCGCAATAGATATTGATTGCCGCTATTTTACAACATTTTTCGCAACTATCCGCAAACCATATAGGAGGAATTAACTGGCTTTTTTTAACACTTGAATCAATTTTTCGAGTATCTTCATCGTAAAAACTCCTTATCCTGTTACGGCATTGCTTCTTCACTCCTTAAACATCAAAATATCTTTATTGATGTCATTTTATCTTAAAAACTGCAAAAAGGTTGTCAAAATCAGGCTGAAAAACATCAAAATTTTAGGAGGGTGGCGACTAAAGCCTTGACCATGATCCCTACGAAACTCATTCTACCTTATCCTGTCGTAAAATAATTTTTCTCAAAAATGAAATAATCCAAAAGTTACCCCCGATTGCCGTTTTGGCAATCGGGGGTAACTTTTGGATGGCTGTATTTTAAGATTTAGGCACAAATTTGTATTTTACAACAGCACCAAGAACATCCCAAAAACGTACAAAAGTCTTGAGGTTTTGAATTCAACAAACACAAGCAGATGGCATGAAATGCAAGTGTGTGTCAACATTCGTATTGCTTGACTTGTGTTTCTTGAGACTATGTTATCAACTTGCCTCACTCAGCCACAAGAGAAGACCTTAATCTTTAAGTTCGCTCTCCAATATGGATTTATACTCCTGCACTATTGATGCGGGGCTCTGAATCTTAATAAGTCCGTGAAAGCAGAATACCCAGCTATAAAATGTGGGACTTGGGCAAACACGGACATTTGCAGTGAAAGCCTTTTCGTTGATCGGTTTTGTATCAACATCGACGCCAAACATATCGATCACTGTTTTCATCGCTGTAACATCACATTTTAATGAAACCATTACCGGCTTGTCAGTATCAAACATACGGAAAACGGACTTGCTAAATTCCGCAATACTGTAATCCTCCGGTTTGGGTACAATCAGATCGCGCAATATTGTAGGGATGCCCTCAATTCTATCGACGCGAAATGTACGCAATGCGTTTCTTTCATCGCAGAAACCACGAAGATAGTAGTAGTCTCCATCCCAAACAAGCGTATAAGGACTGACAGTATATTCTTGCCCGTTATTTGTCAAATGCCGATTCTTGGAAACATCCAAATCAGTGTAATAAAAAGAAATCTTATGACGAGTGTTTATTGCGTCATTTATTACATCAACAATCAAATATCCACACTCATTTTCGGACTTAACTCTATCGGAAGCGTAAACATGTCTACGAAGTTTGATGGCGTCATCCGGTTGCACTAAAGAAAGAAGCTTATTGACTAATGCTTCACTTTTCCGCTCAGTGATAAAACGAGATGATGAAACCGCATCGATTAGCAATTTTATCTCGGGAATATCAAAAGCTTGCCCATCGTAATAATACTTATTCTGGGTTGATCGTATCATTTTTATATGAAATTGGGCGGAACACAGCATGGCTAAATCGTCACTAATTGTGTTGCGACTAACATCAATGCCATATTTGTCGCTCAACATCTTGGTTAATTCAGCCGTTGATTGAGGATGTTCAGATGTCGTATTCTGAACCAAGTATTGATAGAGGTAAAGAATTCTGAGTTTTGACCTGTTTTCCATGTGCGATTCCCTTCGTTTCTTTACTTCAACTCTGCCTTTTTTGAGATACAACTTTTATTATTGCATCCGCTATCTTTTCTGCTTCGTTCACAGTATTATCTTTTCCGAGGGAGATGCGAATCGTCCCCTTTGCATACCACTCATCTGTGTTGATAGCGCGAAGAACATGGGAAATCTGAGTGTTTTTGCTATCACAAGCGGAACCCGTTGAAACCGTGATGCCCATCAGATCAAGGCGATGAAGAATTGTCTCACCGTTTGTACCGGGAAAAGAAAGGCTGAGATTGCCTGGAACCCGGGGTTCTGTGCCGTTACGACGATAGTTTATTCCCGCAGAATTGATCTTATCAACAAGAGCTTGCTCCAATAATAGAAGTTTGCTTTGGAAATCACTAAGGTTAGCGACATTTTTCTGAAGGGCTATGGACATCCCCACTATCGAAGCAACATTCTCTGTGCCTGCTCGTAATCCGAACTCTTGTGCTCCTCCGTCGGCATATGCAGAAATCTTTGTGCCCTTTTTGATATATAGAAAGCCAATTCCTTTCGGACCATTAAACTTATGTGCAGAGCACGACATCATATCAATACCGAGAGCTTTTACATCAACAGGAATGTGTCCAAGAGCTTGAACCGCATCGGTATGGAATATCGCACCATGTTTGTGGGCTACTTCGCATAGTTCTTTAATCGGTTGTATAGTTCCAATTTCATTGTTAACCATCATAATGGAAACAAGCTTTGTTTGGTCAGAGATTGTAGTCTCAAGATTATCTGGCGTAATGAAACCATTTTGATTTGGGTGTAAATATGCCACTGGATAACCAAGTGTCTCAATCTTTTCGCAAGCGCGAAGAATAGCGTGATGCTCGAACTCAGATGTAATTACTGCGCGATGGTCCCCGTACTCGACGCTGCCCTTTATAGCCCAGTTATCGCTTTCAGTGCCACCGGAAGTAAAATATATTTCCTCCGGCTCGGCGTTGATACAAGCTGCAATCTGGGCTCTGGACTCTTGGAGGGCTTCTTTCGTCTTTCTTGCGAATGAATATGGCTGTGACGCATTTGCGTATTGATCCAGCAAATAAGGGCGCATTGCTTCAAAGGCATCTGTATCAAGTTTTGTTGTGGCTGCATTATCTGCGTAGATCATACGGCTCATATTATCACCTCAACGACTATAAGTAACTTCTGGTATCGTATTTTTTCCCGGAACATTAAACTCCTTGGGATCAATAATACATAATTGTTTCTTTATAACTCCTCGCATTTCAAGTGCAGGTTCAAGGCAGTAGTGTTCAAAATCCTCTTTGCTAATATCATCCGGTGATTGAACATGAGGAAATAGCAACTTCAAAAAGGCTGTGCAAAGGCGTTTAATTGCAGTTAGGTCTCTTTTATCTGCACTTGATTTGTAAGAAATCAGAGAATCAACAACAGAGGTATACGATAGATCACTCCGGAGTTCGTGAAGCACCTCTGCGAAGTATTCGGTATTGATTGCCCAACCATGAGCAATCATACCGGTAGTCATACGCGGAATCTGCCAACCAGGGATAAATCCATGGAATCTGTCTAAAGTAGCCGATTCGCCAAAAACTTCACTGATATGTTCCACCATGTTTTTGTTTATATCGAAACGCTCGGCATTTATGTTTCCGAGAACGATCACACCGGCTTCAGCTGTAAGCGCAGCATCAAAGCCTTTAATCTCGCCAAACTCCATATAATGTTTTAACGCTTGTTGTATTTGTCCGGGCTGCTCAAAGGTAATAGATTGCACCTCGTCAAAGCCAACATAATCAAATCGAGTTAGCAGCCCACCAGTCTTTTTAGCATTGTCATATATAAGCGATGCGCGAGAAACAGTACCTCCGCTGATAAGCCACCCCCTCTTGCTAATCTTTTCAAAGACATAGCTTTTCCCGGTCCCTTTGGGGGCAAGTTCAATCAGGTTCACTCTTTTTTCCACAAACGGTAGTAAACGGCGTAAAAAGAACAGTTTTTTGGCCTCACTCTCTACACCATTCTCATCCACATATCCGGCAGGATTATAGTCCACCGCCATGAGGACAATATCTATCCATTCATGAATATCAAACTCTTTCCGAGCATCTCTAAAGAAATCAAGGTCGATAGAATACGGGCAAAATGGTTTATATCCGACCATGGAGATTACACCCTTTGGCTTGGATGCTGTTCCCTCAAGCGTCCAAACCAGAGTAATGATGCCCCAGTTTTCGCTTTCATGTAGCAGCGTAGCTTGCCATTCTTCAACGACTTCATTTGCAACCGTTCCGGAAGCGCCGCCTTTTGCCCCACCAAAATCCGGCAACTCAAATTTAGTCTTACCGCTTTTTATGTCCACATTAACGCGGACTCGCGCGAGGAACTGAACCGTATCACCGTTGATCATCTGGAACTTGTACTGCTCAAAATCGTCCTTTCCCGGGATGAATCTTTTGATGTATCTGTTGATGCTATCGTAATCGACAATACCATCGTCATCCGAAAACTTCATGACCAGCCAATCGCGCATATAGGAAGGCATACTGAGATTTGAAAAGTATTCGCTCCTTTGAGGGTCTTTTAGTACAACCATATCCGCAAATATTTCTTTTACCTTATCTTCCAGCATGATTCAACCCCCTCAAAGGAATAATGTACAGCCTTGTTCTTTGAACTCTCTGATTTTGATTTTTAGCTCGTCCTCATCACAGCCGAAATATTCAGCCATACACGGCAGGCAATAAAAATCTTCTGTATCAACATCTATCAACTTTTTAGACAGAGCGATCTCATCTTTTTTTAGTGACTTTCCGCAATCGCAGCACACTTTTTTGCTCATGGCAAATCACCATCCCCGCCACCAAGAGCCGATAGTAGAGTAATATCCGGCAAGCTGACAATTCGACCGTCTGCGTTTACTTCAACAGGGTATGTGCCTGCTTTGGCACCAGGGAATACGACAGCCCAAGTGTTCCCTACACCAATTTTCGAAACGGTTGCCTGGATGCCCGCCATTTTCACTGAAAGGTTCTCAATTTGCCTATTAAAAGAAATAGATAGCTTCGCTTTTTTCATTGATATTTTAACAGTCTGCTTTTCCCATGAACCCACAATCGGAGCTTCTTTATTGCTTTCGACTACCATTACAGGAACCAGCATTTCTTCTGGTGTTGCGCCACCATGAACCTCACCATAGATAGCATTCTCATCATCCGCGCCGGCGGCAAATCCAGACTGCTTAAAGTGGTCATAATTGCTGAACACCGCATATCTGTCTCCGTGGGCATCCTTGACGATTTCTACATTTGGAAGGGATAGCGTTGAATTCTGTGGCAATTTGCAGTATCTTCCATGACTATATACAATGGCATCTTGCGGAACATCGACACCATCTCTGCAATGGAAAAAGCGAGCTGCGAGACGACTGGTGCCGTGATCTCCTGTAATCACCACACGACGATACTCTGTCAGTAACGAAGAGACTTGGTTGCTAATTCCTGTCACGAAATCCATCTGTTCTTCGATGCAAGTATAGTAATCCGGCTCATCAATTACGCCTTTATGTGCCAACTTGTCAAGCTTATTCAGCTTCTTATACGGCATCGACATACTATTCCATTGCTCGTTAAAGCTTGTCTCCGTAGGTAATGTCGCTTGCGCTAACGCAACATTTGTGATGGTGCCGTCGCAATTATTGGCAATCCCCCAATATAAGAGTGGAAGCCATTCGATACCAAGGGCGTCCACCCAAAGGATAATCGTATCGTCATCTTCATATTCTGAAAGAACTGCATAACGATAGTCAAAGGACGATGTATTTGCCCCGCTAAAGTACAGCATTTCGTCGCTTGGCAGGGTGTTTTCAAGCTTGTGCGCTTTGTATCTTGACATATACGCACCGATATCGCTTTGAAATACATCCAAATCGTGCGACAAATATGCGGAAAGTGCAGGAAATGTTTCTTTCAACTTGACGCTTCCATTGACCTGCTCTGCATCTTTACGCATCCACTGGCCGACCATTTTGAGAAGGTATATTCTTTCTTCGCGTATGGCATTTGTGATATAATCCAGCCGTTTCTCAAACTCGGGGATTGCGTCAACAGCCTCAAAATAGTCAGGATCGGGCTTTATTGTCATAACCGAAGCAAGTGCCTTGAACTCATTAACCCAATCCGGCTTGTCAATGCGCTTCTCAAATATCTCATGAGAGATGACTGAAGGAATATCGGTAACAGAACCAGCAACAGTAAAACAATAGCTCAGATAACTGTTGTCCGGGTGAATTTGAAACCAGAGTTTAACGAATTTCTTGTGGCTAATGGACAACGCATTCCATTTACCCATAATATCAACACCGGAAAACGACGATACATTCAGTATTTTGAGAAGTGAGTCATCCAATGATACGCCTTGCAAAGCATATGCAAAGAGCACCGACCGCATTTCATCAGAACAGTTTTCTTTTGTCAGGCACTGACCTCCGGGCATATTTTCTTGAATAAATGACAAGGTATCATTCACTACATGAACATTAATTTTCCCACTGATTGAGGTAATACTATTAAACCGTTTGGTCAGCAACACAAATTTTGTGTTCGAAACAGAAGGATTTTCCCAATACTCGAACCACTCCTGAAGGCCAACACACAAGGTGCCAGAGCCCTGCTTAAATTCCGATATGTGTTGCTCAAACATGCCAGACAATACAAGTAGATTCATTTCCTGATCTTGCTGTTCGTCATCGGTACAGTCAAAGAAAAAATCCTCTTGCCGTAAATCACCGTTCAAGTTAATGGAAGAATCAAACCACTGTGCTTCGCATCCCCATAGAGGAATAATGATCCGTCCAAGGCTGCTTGCCGGGACTTGACTGCTCCACAGAGCAGCAAATCTCCTGTCAGCAGCCTCTTTTTTAGAGAAAAGGCGCAGATATTCGCTCACACCGGTGAGGATAACCCATTCGTTATGATATGCGGCAGCAGAAAGGTTTAAGTATTTGGGCATAACATCGGCACTAGAAAAAATCTCATTTGTCTTGATTACCCGAATGTCACTAATCTTCTTTAACTCTGAGAGTAGCTGGCAATACTGCTCAACAGTCTTGACCATAATGGCACGACAGGGGAAACGAGAAGGCAGGTTGTTCAATTTTTCTTTCTGAAGTATGGATACAACTTCTTTAATTGTCATGCTGCTTTCCTCCTTCCCTTATTCTGAAAATTCGTCGCAGAACTCAGGGTGCGCATCAAGAAATGCTGTAACACGATCCCTCAAAACAGATTCCTGCATAGTACGGACACTGCTCTTTGTTCCGGCCAACTTTTCTTTTTTAGCCTTTTCCTGCTGCATCCGCTTGAGAATTCCTTGCAGTGTAGTAAGATCAGCGGTTGTCCATGTGCTCATGTCGTTGCCAATTTTGATTTTTGCCTCAGTAATAATGGCAGTGCGGTTTACATCCCACAAAAGGGAATACTCCGAACCGATCAAAGCCATAAAAGCTTTTTCGATACGGCTGTTATCCGTCAAAATACTTGTATCCATTTTCTGTAAAGAATGGATAGCGCTAGTAACAGCGGCATCAACCGTATAGTTGCCGTTTTGAACATCCAGCAATGTACCAAATGCTTTGGTTAACTCTTTGGGAATAATCCACATCAAAGGCACATCATGTATATTGCACCATTTTTTTATAGAATCTTCTCCAGTTATAGAGCGCCAAGTCTCCAAAAGTGTAGACTTATTCCGAGCAAAGCTGATTTTATTGATCTGTGCATCAAGTTCTTTATTAAACTGAGTCAGTGTCGTGTTACAATTCAGGTCTTTCAGCCCGGCATATACAGCCGCAAGCTCCTCCTGCGTACATTCGATGTTTCGACTGTTCAGTATGTCTTCAAGCACAGGCTTTCCATTCTGCAAGCAGTCTTTAGCCAGCACACCATGCTGTTCCAGAGCAAGGATAGCCGTTTCTCGATCTTCTGCACTCAAATGGGCCACGTCGGTATAAGCCACATTGTATAGGACTTGCAACGCAGAGAACCAAGGCTTATTAAGTCCGGCGATCGCGCTCATCGGGATTCTCAGGAAACCAAAGAGATTTGCCAAATCCTTTTTTGCAGCCTCTATACTATGATAGGTCGTTCCCTGAACTTTACCGATTGCTTCCAGATATTTATATTGCTCTGCAACATCTGTAAGCTTTTCCTTGACCTGTTCCTCTGTCCATGTATAAATTGCGCCCTGCATGACAGCGTGTAGGCGGTCACTTAATTCTTCCGGCTGAATAGAAAGTCTCGTTGCCACATCTTTCAGTTCAGGGGAGGCTTCAAAGAGGAAAGAGCGGAAAGCGGCTGCCATTGCATTCTTATCCTGAAATGCTTTTGCCAAAACAACACGAATTTTTCCACGACCGGTAAGAAGCTGCAATGTTTCACTCATTGCGCTTTCAATGTCGCCCTCCTGGGCGATAAAGGTCTGAATATGGTCGATTACTTTATCGGCCGTCTTTCTAAGGTCTTCACTGCTCCATTCGGTTTCCGAAAGGTACTTTAGCACCCAGAACGGCGAGCCGCTTTTGACGACCGCTTCGCGCACATTATGATAACCGGACGTTTGTTCTGCGAGTTGTGCTACGGAGAGATTAAAAATCCTGGCAAGATACTCGCTGAAATTCTGCCATGTAAGAGATCCAGCAGACAGATAATCGGTGGTCATTTTCCCTCCGCACATAGAAGACACCATTTTGCTTATGGTTGCTTCTGCAAGGACATGGGGAGACTGAACCGAGTCTGTCCAGGTGTATTTGCTGTTCTTATAGCAAGAGAACACAAAGCCGAGCAGAACCCCGCAGGCAATCGTATTGTAGTAGCCGTAAGGTTCTTTTTGGAGCGTTGCCCATAAGTCACCGAGGTTAACCTTGTGCCCGGATTCCATCTCGGTTTTTATAAGTTCAGCCAGTGCTGCAATACACTCGGCCTGTTTATTGCCGCTGTTCTTTGCGTCAACAATTTCCTCAATTGTAGCAAGGTCGAGAATACCGGCAAGCTTCAGAGAATTTAAAACATTGGTGAGCTGGCTGTTTCCGCTTTTGCGCTGGATACCAGCGGTAGGCGCTCCGTCATTACAAGCTTTGTAGGCAGTATTAGTTACAACGATATTCTCCGGCGCATACTTGAAAATCACATCCTGAACATTGGAACGAATGATTTTCCGTAGATGGGCCATTCCGTATATACTGTTAAAGATGCTATTCCCATTGTAAGCAATAATCTTTCCGCCACTGACAGCCCCGCCAACCCAGGAGCCGACGATAGTGGACGCTTCAATGCGATACTGCTGAACCGAACCTGTCTGACCGGAATCGGAAGCCATTTCCTGCTTTGTAATAGCTGTCAGCCATTTGGTGCGATTTTCATCAGTGAGCGGTGTCTTCACAAGGGCGATTGTAAGGCGCTGTTCGTTAGCTCCAGCGGCTTTTGCCTGCAAAGTGGACTGGATTGATACAGCCTGCGCGTCGCTCTGCACAGTTACGATAAGTAAGCCAAGTTTATAGGGATACTTTTCAAGCTCCTTTGTGATCTCACCCAAGCGGGTATTGATAGAATTAGTTTCTGCGCAGCAGACAGCGATCTTCATACGACGCAGCGTAGCATCGTTTGCATCCCAAGCCTGCTTTTCAAATGCTTGTGCAAACGCTCCGTCTTTGGAAAACATCATATATCTGCTATACTTCTTATCGTTTGCCGCAAGCCGTGCGGGGAAGTCGCTATCACCAGCACCATGGAATGGGAGCTGAATACGGACGATGTTATTAGATGCTTCATCCAAAACGAGAATCTTGCCATCGACCATCGTCTGAAGCATATCTTCAATTTGTGTCTTGCTCATAACGCCAGCTAAGCAAGTTTCAAGGCAGTCTACTGTGGCGGCAATACCATCTTTCGCTCTTCGGCCGCTATAGATTCCTTTTGTAGAGGACATGAGGGCAAGCAGAAGCATAGCCGTCTTGAATACACGATGGGCATTCTCATCGTTTTCAACCAAGTGACGACTTTCTTCGTAATGACGGATATATTCCGCGGCCTTCGTGTCTTTATCAGAGAAATCGCTTTCACGAGTGAAGAAGTAATCCCAGAGCCATTCGGGCGTCAGCCAACAAGCCTGAGAATCCGGGCCTTCCTTGTTGATGTAGCCCACAAAGCCATGCTCAGTGTTTGACTGATCTTTCATAAACCGGAACATCGTGCGCTGGGAGGCAGCATAGTTTTCAGCCACGCGGGAAAGGAGCTTGATTGTCATGGGGTGCATCGGGCAAAGGTGCTCGATCTGTTCACTGATTTTGTCATCCAAGCCGGACATATCGGGGAGGAAGGACTGAATATTCTTGATAACGCTTTTGCGTTCTTCTTTCCAGTGCTCGCTCATGCCAGTGCGGATATTGATGGAGCCGGCAATCAGGTCGAAAGCAGCATCTGTGCTAATATGGAATTCTACATGATGAAAGCGGTGTGTAATCAGCTGATACCGTTCCGGCGTAATGCGCTCTACCATTTCGGTGGTGCGATGAACCACGAAAAGCATAAAGAACGGCTGTACCTTACAAAACTCGGAGAGTTGCTGGAGAATCGTCTGCTCATCGCTATTTGCCACATACTCAGTGAACTCGTCCCAGATGAAGAAAATACCGGACTTTGAAAGCCCGTTGTTCTCAATAATAGCAGCGATCCACTTCTTGAAGGTATCAAGGCTGTCAACCAACCCCCAATTATACTGACGAATAACGGCAGCGGTCTTCTGAAGCGCAAGGAGATCGCCAGCTTCAAGGCTTTCCCGCAGTTCCTCGACACTACTAAAATCGTCACCTAAAATAGTGTTTTCCAGTATGTATTCCCAATTATGTACGGGGCTGTTGACCTGCTGCATAACTGCATCTTGCAGCGAAGCCTCGCCGTAGTCTGCCTTATCACCGAACTTAGCGGCAAGTGCTTCACGAACAGCTTTCTCCGCCTCCATGAGCATGGCATTACCGTCACGGATACCGGTACAGCCGGTTTTCCAGATGACAAGGTAATCACCTTTGTCTTTCGCGCGACACTTCATAAAGCGGTTGCGATATGGCACAAGGCGACTGTTCCCGGCGAGGAAGGAATCCACAACATCAGACGGATCTTCCATCAGATGCTTAATCATGATGGCAGCATAGCTCTTGCCGGTGCCGTATGTGCCTTCGATCCAGAAAGAGCGGCGGCTGTCCGGTTCCTCTTTGTTGAGAGACTGGCACAGCACTTCCATCATCTTTTCCATGTCATCACCGACAATGTACTCGCGCCACAGGTTTTTATTGCGAGTATCAGCATCAATGTCAACGACAGATTCAAATGTCGGGCTGATTTCAATAAAATCCGAGTACTTTTTGTTCGGCATACCTGCTACCTCCTCACTTATTCGTTTTCAGCAAGATCGAGAATGTCGATACTTGTATAGTTTTCAAGAATAATATTATCAAGGTTTGCTATGAAGGAAACGCGGATATACTGTGGATAGGTCATGGCGAGACCTTGAATCATTTCGCGGAAATTTTTAACATCAATGCCGTATATATCATGAGGAGAAATACCCTGTGCCTCCGGGTTCGCATGAGCATTTGCAAGCTCGGTGAAGGTAAATGTCTTTCGCCCGGTGTGCTCCGCATACAGGTAAAGTGCATAGAGGAGTGCGACCGCATCAGGATAATCCCAGCCCTCACGGAAATAAGAGAAAGTGTTTTTGGTAAGTTCAATGGGCAAGCCTTGCTTTAGAGCAGAGCCAATGGGTGACTGTCTCAACGTCTCGGTGAGTGCCGTAATTGCATTTTCACGATTTGACTTTGAGTAACTATCGCCAATCATCACTACAAGGTCAGCTTTTTCGTAAGTTGCCCCCGGTTCAGTGTTAAGGCAATACCACCGCGTGATTACCGAATTATAGGCCAGGTTTGCCCATATGATAGCCCAGGTGAAAGGGTTATAAGGTCCGAAAGCTTTAAGTTTATCAAACAACACTGTCGTGGATAGCGTCTTGTCCTTGTTCGCAACCAAAAGGTTACTTTCTTTTAGCCAGACTTTTAAGCCATCATACTGACGAGTGCCCAAAACACCTTGTGTAAAGCAATCGGTTCCTTCCGTCATATAGTGCTCAAGCCATGCTTGCCTCAGCCCAAAATGCTGATATGGGTTCATTCCCTTCATTTCCATAGCAGTCCCTCCTGTTACACTTAAGGATTTTGCCAGTAGGCAACTTTTTTCAACGAATGACAAGCAATTTGAACAATGACAGCAAAGTGTTTCTCTGATAAGTATCTTTCCATCAGGTTGAATGGTAAAGGCGCCAGTCGGGCACTGCACCACACACGCTTTGCAGCCTTTGCAAAAAGCAGTTTTGTTTGCTACACCTCTCAAATGGCTAATCGTGAAACGATCCATTTGAGAGAATGGGGAGTAAGATATAAGTGTCTTGGCATCATCTTTTTGAATGCTAAACTCAAAATTTATGCCGGATATTTTTTGAGTACCTCTCTTACCATCAAATTCTGTTACGGTTCCCAACACTGGAGCACAGCTTAACCACTCCTGTGTTGGTCGGTTAATCGAAAAATGAATCGTATTGTCTTGTACTTGTTCCTCGACTCGATTCCCGCCATTTGGAAGACCGCGACCACCCATTCTGGCTTTCCATCCGCCGCCTTCTATGTACTTTACGACTTCGGACTCAACCTTTGTGCGTTTTGCGTATTGTTCTACTCTGTCGAGAAGAGGCTTCATTTCATCGGCATAGTAATGGTTTGCTATTCCATCCCACCAGTCCGACGAAAGGGGACATACCATACATCCAACTCTAAACAATCCGAGCTTGTATGCGTCGTTGAGTAGGATTTTCTCGTTCAGAAGATAGCAGTAGAGTTCAGCTGTATTCCACTTGTGAATAGGGCTTACATTGACTTGACTAATGTTTTTTGCTCCTTCGCTCACTTCATCATATTTTGCTCTACGAGCACTTTCCTCGGCTCGTACACCATCAAATACGACCGCTTTTGCATTATAGTTTCCTGTGATTTCACGCAACTTCAAGATTGTTGGTACAGACTTATGTACGGCACAACACCACCGCATTCTTCTACCAGGCGGTCCGAACTCATCCCAACTCTCAGTAGGCTCCATGTGGCACTTTGCTTCAATGAAATGCAGATGAGGCCAATGCAGCTTTGCTCGCTCAACCGCTTTCAAAGTATCTGACAGTTCCATTCCGGTATTACTAAATACCACCCAGAACGCACTTGGAGCCAGGGCTTTAGAAACCAAATCCAATAAAACTAGCGAATCTTTTCCGCCAGAAAATGCACAAATAAAGGAATAACCCTGTTTGGAATATTTCTCATATTGTTCTTGGATAAGCTCAATCGATTTCTGCTTCATGTTGACAAGAAGGGCGTGGTTAACTTCGATTAAGCGCGTTATATTTATTTCTTTCAGCTTTAATCGTTCTGTGGTATTCAACTTGATTTTTGGAACAGTGAAAAAACCGCCACCTTCCGCTTCGGCTACACATACTCCATTGATTACATATCTGCGGATTCCTTCTGCCCACAAAAGAGGAGCATCTGTATCCTTCGGGTAATCCCAATACTTATCCATCCCAAAGAAGTCGAGTTCTTCATGGAATACCGGGCGGATTTCCTTTTGTATTTTGGCATCTATTGTCAGACGAAATATGCCATATTCGTCTGTCCACTCATATCCGTACATTTATCTAATCTCCTGTCAGCGGAGTACATCTCCACAGTTTTCTTTTGTTAGCCAAGGTCTGTATCGATGCAACGCTGCGTGGCAGGTTGGACATACAGTCAAAAAACTATTGGCTCTATATTTTCTTGAGTAATCCATAAGTATCGGGGCGACGACCAAATGGTTCTGAAGTAATTGACCGGCATTTCGATAGCAGAGAGCAGGTCTACTGTTACATACTTCGCAATGATCATTTAGTGCCAGTTTTGCACCGTCACGCTGTTCAATAATGTTGTGAAGGTGTCCCAAAAGAATTCCTTCTGGGAAGCCATTGTCCTCAAGCGGAGAACCGAATAGAGAAACAAATACTTCCTTATTCTTGCGGATTGCCTTTGCAATAGAGTGAAGTTCATTTACTCGGTCTTCATATTCAAAAGCAACACGAAAAAATACGCCGCCAACATTTTGACCATTTATGCCCGATAAACAGCTTAAACGAAATCTCATTAACTGAGCAGTAATCCCGGTTGGGCTTCTGAAATCGGCTCGTCTGTTTTCTAATGGATGAATTGGCAAGCGATTTAGAAGCAGGCTTAGTTCCTTGATCTCATGGGAGTCCGCTGTTACTCTGCCATTTTCTGAAGAATAGAGCACATCCAAAGCCAATATTACTTCATCTCGCGTAAAGCTTGCACTTGCCATCTCATCCGACCCTCACTGTAACATTTTCGCCTTTTGCATCCCATGCAAAACGCTCATCCTTTGCCAAGGCTTTCGGCATATTCCAGATCAGCTCATTGCCTTGAATCATGCCTGTTTTAACAAGAAGCTGCCGTAGTTCTTCAGCCTCGAAAGAACGCTGCTCAATCTCGTTTTCTACCAGACAGGCGATCACAGCATCTCCGAAGTTTTGTATCGGGCTATCATCTGTCACCAACATGGCATGAAGGGTATCCATACTCTGCGATTTCATTGCTGCGATTGTCTTTGCACCGAACTCTTTGCCATAAAAGCGCAGAATATATTGGAGCAATAGCGGCGTCCAAACTCTATGTTCAGGCAGATCAGGAAGCGATTCATACCAAACTGGCTGAATCTGCCGCATGACAATATGGTCATCCGCATCACTCAGTAGATTGCGTAGTGCCCGCCCAACGCTTTCTTTCCATAAGCTGTCAATTCTCATGCTTTTAGCGGAGATGATCGTACCTGGCTCGTAGAAGAAGAACTCCGGCTCTTTGCCCAGGCGCATTTGATTTCTGAGGTTTCCAGTTTTTATGCCGATACTTGTCAGATACTCCGTCAGATCATCTTCTCGAAACACGCCGCCTTGATCCTCTGCAAACTTGCAGATGACATCGAAATTGCTGCCTATCGCATCCTCAGACTTTGAAATATGAGCCTTGCCGGTAAATGAATAGTGATTACCTTCAAAGCGGTTCTTTTCAAACAGGTGCTGGGCAATCTCATAAACGGAGCGTTCATCATTCAAATCGTTATCGTTGAGGAACATATTCATTTCTACTCGTGCGTAGTCATACAACTGCGCGGCAGAAATATAGCCGTTGTTCTTTTGCATTAGCTTTTGCATGATGAGGCACATCTGCTTGGCACCGTCGTCCCAATCAATAAAGGCGTCCTCGTGGTAAAGCTTACCCTTGATTTCCACAATGCGCTTGCATTTCTGAACAAGAGCCTTTGTCGCTACCATAGTCAGCATCAGAGTATTATATAGGCTGTCGTAAGTGACACCATTCATATCGGCATCAAGTACGATTTTTTCAACCTTTGCAATCTGCTCAGGATCAACGCTTTCGCTCTCCTGCGAAGAAACGGAACGTACAGAGGTTGTTTGGACGTTGCCATGTTCCACTTGGCTCGTTTGTCGTGAGATGATATTATCCCTCTGACAGTAGGTTATTATTACATCATCGGTGCTTACTGAACAGTAGTCAAGCAACCAGCGAATTTTGCTGACAATTCCTGTGGCGCTGATATTACATTCGAGATAAATTTTGCTTCTGATCTCTTTCGGATATGTCATTCTTTCCTTGCTGCCAAGATCAATTCTGCTGCTTCCCGCAAAACGCATATCACGCTGGAGCAGAGACTCATAATCGCTGTATAGCTCACGAACCAGCTTAACATACAGCTCGTTCCAGGAAGTACACGAAATAGCCTTTCCCTTGTAGGAAAAGCCGGTTGGCTTCGTATATGCCAAAGAGCAGTGTTCAGAAAGGTTCAGCCGTTGCTCGTTGGTGTCATTTGCAGCCAGATCACTTGGGTCAGGCTCGTCCGGGGGTGAAGCGGAAACGGAGTTTTCTATTTCATGCTGCTCATCAAGCGCAGCATCGTGTAATTCTTCTTGCGGTATTTCTGCATGAGAAGATTGTGCCAAAAAAGTATCCGGCTCTTTGATTGAGACGGACATCGTCACACTCATACATCGCTGCATAATCCATTCAACAGCAGCGATAACAGAATCCTTTGCCAAATCTGCACTGACATAGCAAGTGGGATTCTCCATTCTGATGAAGTTTCCGCGTTCAGGAAAACGATATATCCTAATATCGGAAGTGCCGCCGATTGTCTTATCCAAAAGCGATCTGAAAAACAAAGGATATTTTTGGGCGGTGTCTTCGCAAAAACGCAAAAATGTTTTTGCAAGCGTATCCCCAGAATAAACAGTCGATCCGCAATGAAGCTCATAAAGAAGATCCGGACTTTCTGTGGTTTCCGGTTCTAAAAGCTGACGCACTTTAGTAAGGACATCCTGACGCATTGAGATAGAATAGAGATTATTCTGATTCATAAACGCCCAAAGCTTCAATGCTTTAAGTTCTTCGATCGTTCGGATATTTTCTTTTGCTAAAGCCAACTTTAATGGTGAGAAAATTTCTTCGCTTAATAATGCATCTATTTCAGACACAAACGACGTGGTCGCTTCAACGGAGGGCTCCGTTTCCAGCTCCGGGTTAACGATAACTTCAGCAATCGTAGTAGTTAGTTGCTCATTCACAAACTCTGAATAAAGATTCAGGGCATTGGTAAGCTGGTTTTCTTTGCGGTGATCAGCGTGGATAAAATCTTGGTCTGCAAGTAAGAAAGAGCGAACAATATTCATCGTTTCTGCTGATATGACATGGTAAATGTCGTCGTCAAGAATTTTTTCTGCCCTCACTCGTTCAGTGCAGCGTTTCAAAGAAGACAAAACAACAAATATGTCACCGGCCGAAACCCCACGCTTATCGAGCCACTCAATAAACTTCAGCCGATTGTTTTTTTCAGATGGGACTTCCGAAGACGGCTTGTCCTCCGATACACAATCTGCGAACGATACAATGGATTCGCTTTTCGCAGAGTTGTTGAAGTCATCGGTTGTCCACCATGCAGATGAATATTCTGTTACTCTGGAACCATCCGCTTTAAAGTGGAATGTCACACCAAGAGCGGAGCACTTGTCGGCAAATGCTTTTAATTCTTCGCCGCCAATCATCCAAAGACAGCCTTTCTTTGGGCGATTGTCTATAAAGGAGATGTTGTTTACAATCAGAAAATCAAGAAGCGAATTGCTTGCGGGTGTCTCTTGCTCCGAGCTTAGGAATTGATTGTTCGACAAGCGCCCGGGTTCAATCAAGTTGCTGTTATCTTTTACTTCCTTAATGAAGCGACAATAATGTTGAATTGCCGCGATCATAATGCCTTTTTGTTTTCTATGATTAAGCGCAAAAATTTTGCTGCGTTCAACAGCTTCACGAACACTAGCGAGCGTGACTAAATCATCTGTCTCAAATAATGGTTTTTTTAGAATCTTTCGGTTCAAACAAAAACTGTTGATGTCTGTGAAAACCGAATAGATGGCAGAAAGTTGAGCGGGAGAGACTTGCTTTGCAAGCCACTCTGAGAAACTATTCTCATAGGAGACGCTGCTGTCAGCCATCACCGTACACCTCAATCCCTCGTGTTGTAATAACAGGGCAATACAGCAGAAAAACCACATTCCGTGTGCTTTCGCCTGCGTAGAGCCCTTAACAAAGTCATTTTCTATATACTGCAAAAAGTGCAACAATCATTATTTATTATACTATCAAGACCTTTATAAGTCAAGTAAAGCCAGCACTAATTGCTCAAAAAACTAAGCACCTAGTGTCAGATCATTTTTGCAATGGGATTTCAATAATTTGGCGATTTCGTATGTCTTCAGAAGACAGTCTGAACAGAAATAATACTCTTTTGCAAATGTAGTTATCAGAAAAATATTTTTATCAGAAACAGGAACAGAAAACCTTGAAACCACAAGGAAAAATGGAAAAAAGTTTCTGATAAAAAGCAGCAGATGGCGGTATGCCGCCCATTCCCCAACCAATTGCAGGGCAGAAAATTTCTGATAAAAATAGGTATGGCAATCATTATCCTGTATGCTATAAGAGGCAGGGACATCCCTGACTATTATGGCAGGAGGAAAATTACTATGCCAACACAACACAATAAAATACCGATTGAGGGGCTGCTGGAAAGCTATGAATCGGCGCTGACAGAGCTGGGCTACAGCATCACCTCAAAGCTGCTGTTCGTAAAACGTGCGGGTCTGATTATCCGACGGCACCAGGATAAGGGGCTGGTGTATTTCAACCAGGCTATCGTCAACCAGTATATCTGCGAAATTGATGAAAGCTATTTTAAGGGCGGTATGCAGAAAAAATACTACGACAGGCTAAGAGGCGAGGTTGATCGTTTTGTCTGTTATGTCCAGTCTGGAAAGGGTGGCGCACTGCCAAGCCCCCTTCGTGGGGCAAAACAGAAGCTAACACCAGGGTTTGAGCGGATCGCGGAGGAATTTATTGCAGGCGACTTTCATCCGAATACTCGCTGTGATATACGATGGGTAACATACAAATACTTTGGATGGCTTGAGGAACATGGCTTCATCGACCTGTCTGGTGTCAGTGCAGCGCAGATACAAAGGTTTCTTCTGGACTGCTCAGAACACTATGCCCCCAGCACGATCCATGATATACGGCTATATCTCAAAAAACTGTATGCTTTTCTGTATGAAACCGGACTGGCGGATGATTCCTATTCTGCTCTGTTTAGCTTTGTGGTAAACCGGGAAAAGCGGGTTTTCCCAGTCCTGCCGAAATCAGATATAGCGAAACTATTGGACGCAATCGACCGTACAAAGGTCAAGGGCAAGCGTGACTATGCAATCATGTTGTTGGGAACAGTTCTCGGGCTGCGGGCCTGCGATATTGTCACGCTAAAACTGACTGATATTGACTGGCTTCACGGCGAGATCCGCATAATGCAGTCCAAAACATCCAATCCAGTCATTCTGCCGCTGACACAAGATGTGGGTGAAGCTCTAAAAGATTACATTCTCAACGCCCGGCCAGATACGGCGGACAGTGAGATTTTTCTCCGTATCAACGCACCGCATACGAGGCTTGCCGCTGCTGTGACAGTAGGGGAAATCTACCGAGACTGCTGCATTGCCGCCGGCCTGCCTGCCAGCAAACGGTTCCACAACCTGCGCCGCGCACTGGGAACATCCATGGTGGCAAACGGCGTTTCAGTCTATGATGTTGTACAGGTATTCGGGGACAGGAACATCAATTCTACAAAGCCATACCTTGCTACAGATATGGAGCATCTCAAAATGTGTGCCTTATCCTTTGAAGGGATCGACCAGACAGGGGGTGCTGCTGAATGACGGAATTTTCAAGCGTATTTGGCGGCCGTATATCCAGTTTTCTGGATTACCGCACAGCCCGTGGTTTTAAGAGGGGGACCCATCTCCGGTACCTCATAAAGTTTGATCGCTGGTGTATGCAGGCACATCCGGAACAAGCTCTGCTTTCCCGCGAGCTTGTCCTCGACTGGATCGGTGAGGCTTCTGCTTCCAGCTATGATATTGCCCAGCGGGCTGCTTCCATACGGCAGTTTGCTCGATACCTCTGCGCCATTGGAGAAGAAGCGTATATTTTACCGGAGAAATATGCCCCTCTTAAGAGCAAAGCAGCGGCGTATATCTTTACCGATGCAGAACTTACAGCCCTCTTCAGAGCTATTGACCAGCTTCCGCCTACGAAAAAGGAACCTTTTTTGAATGAAACAGCACCTGTATTGTTCCGACTCATCTATACCTGCGGCTTGCGCCCGAATGAAGGGCGGGAGCTGCTGGAGCAAAATGTCAATTTAGAGACTGGGGAAATTCTCATCACCCACACCAAGCGCAACAAGGAACGCTTTGTGGTCATGTCCGATGATATGCTGGCGTTTGCCCGAAAGTATGGGCAGCGGCGGAATTTTTTTTGCGGTGAAAACCCATACTTCTTCCCGTCTGCGAATGGTGGCGCACTGGCTGCGGAGACAGTGCATTCTGCTTTTAACAAAGCATGGTCCCATGCAGACCTATCTGGGAAATATCCAAGGAAAGTCCGCGTATATGATCTCCGCCACCGCTTCGCTTCGGCTTGCCTAAACCGCTGGCTCGACAATGGGGAAAACCTGATGGCCATGCTCCCGTTCCTTCGTGAATATATGGGGCACAACTGCCTTTCTGAAACAGCGTACTACATCCATGTCCTCCCAGAAAACATCATAAAGTCCTCCGCGATTGACTGGGATAAGTTTAACGCCATGTTCCCGGAGGTGACAGAATGATGAGGTCAGGAGAGAACACACTGTTTCCGCTGGTACATGATTATCTGAAAATATATCTTCCGAAACAGCGCAATGTCAGTCACAATACGGTCCGATCTTACCGGAAGGCATTGGAGGAACTGCTGGACTACATCAAAGAACATGAGCAGATACCGCTGGGGCAGATAACCTTTGAACATTTGACAGCAGATGCAATCCTCTCTTTCCTTGAATACCTTGAAACGGAAAAAGGATGCTCTGTCTCTACTCGCAATGCCCGGTTTGCTGCGCTCCGTGCTTTTATGGGTTACGCAGCCGACCACGATGTGACACTGATTGCCGGACTCAACAAGCTGAAGAAGATCCCGTTTAAGAAGCCTGACAACACAGCAGTTGCGGTGGAATATATGAGCATGGCTGCAATTACCGCGATTATTGAACAGCCGGATGCAACTACCTCCAAAGGACTGCGCGACCGTTTTTTTATGATCCTGCTATATGATACCGGGGCTCGGGTCCAGGAAATGCTGAACATTCGTCTGAGCGATATACAGCTGGGACCTCTGCCCAAAGTCACATTGTTTGGAAAAGGGCACAAAACCAGAGTTGTTCCTTTGATGGAAAAGACAGCCCAGCATTTGAAGAAGTACCTGCTGGAGTTTCATGCGGACAATGTTTCAGAGGAGGATGTGACTTTGTTCTATTCTGTGATACGTGGAGAAAAACATCCGCTCACATCCCGGACGGCTCAATACTTACTCCAAAAATATGGTGAGCAGGCGCGACAAGTTTGCAAGGAAATCCCTCCCAATGTCCACCCGCATCTGTTCCGCCACAGCCGGGCAATGCACCTCTACCAGGAAGGAATGGATCTGACGCTCATATCCCAATGGCTGGGACATTCACAGTTGGAGACCACTCAAATTTATGCTCATGCAGATACGGAGCATAAGCGTAGAGCGATTGAAGCGTCTACACCGCAGGATAATCCGCTTTATTCTAAGTTGAATTCCGCGAGATATACAGTAACAGATGAAGAAATGCTGAAGAAGTTAACTGGGCTGAGATAGGGAGGATTTTTATCAGAAATATTCTGTTCTGTGACCGATTGGGGGATGGACAGCACATGGCCATCTCCCGCTTTTTTATCAGAAACTATTTTTCATTTTTCCTTGTGATTTTAAGGTTTTCTGTTCCTGTTTCTGATAAAGATATTTTTCTGATAACCGCTTTCCGGCAGGAATAAAAACGGCCAGCAGCGAAATCGAAAAATTTCGCTCACTGGCCTACTTTGTTTCAAGTTTCCTGGAGAGTTCGCTTAGTTCCTCCGCGAATCCGCGGGTATGGTGCAAGAGGGTTTCCCGCATCTCCGGGGGACAATTCATATAGATCAGCTTCATCTCGTTCTGGCCCGCTTCGTCCGGCGTCAATTCCGGGCTGATAAGGGAATCCAGGGAGAAGTGAAGCACTTTTGCCAGAGCCTTCAAAATCAGATAAGAGGGGTTCATTCTTCCCTTCTCAATATTGGCAATCTGTTTGGTGGAGACATGGGATTCATCCGCCAACTGCTCCTGTGTCAGTTTCTTTGCTTTTCGCACTGCCCGTAGGGTATTCCCCAGCGCAGTCAAATCATCAATCGGCATTATCGGTCACCTCAATAATATTGTATCGTTCCGGTTTCAAGCAAGGAATAACCTTATTGTTCCGGCTGTCCGATATAATTATGCCGATTTTGGTTTTGTAACTGCGCCTACGGAATTGTATCTTTTTAGCACTCATACAGATTGCGAAAAAAACAAACAGCACCGCGAACAGCTTGTCTCCCTTTATACCTCCATTCTCCCCCTTCCGGGTGTTTGTTTTCTTTTAAGATAGCACAGCCTTGTTGTCGGCCACAATCTGAAGTAAAATAATTCTCAGAAATTTCGTCCCTGTGAGGTTTCTGTGACATTTGGGTGATACTCTATAAAGAAAAGGATGTGAGCGCATGAGAATTTTAGTGGTTGAGGATGACCGTCTTTTGAATAATACCCTTTGCTATAACCTGTCTGCCGCAGGCTATGAAGTAGATTCCGCTTTGTCGAAAAGTATGGCTGAACATCTCTGCGGAAAGCAGGGATATGATCTGATTGTTTTGGACATCAATCTGCCGGACGGAAACGGTTTTGATTTTTGTCAGGACGTTAAAGAAAAGTATCCAGACATAGCCGTAATTTTTCTGACGGCAAACGATATGGAAAGCGATATGCTCAAAGGGTACGAGCTGGGGGCGGATGATTATGTGACAAAGCCCTTCCCCATGAGCGTATTCCAGAAAAAGGTGTCCGCTTTGCTGGCCCGTATCCGAAAACAGTCTGGTGGAGACTGCTACAACGATGGCAATCTGTTTATCAATTTTTCAGAAATGGCTGCTGCACTTCAGGGAGAAAGTATTTCCTTTACCCCGATGGAGTATCGGCTTTTGAAGGTGTTGACAAAAAATCCGCAGATCGTTTTGACCCGTCAGGTGCTTTTAGAAAAGTTATGGGATATTGACGGTAACTTTGTGGATGAACACGCACTGACTTCAACCATCAGCCGGGTACGAACAAAAATCGAAACAGAGGGCCGCCAGTACATCAAGACAGTGTACGGCATGGGCTATATGTGGATTGGGGGCGGGAACAAATGAAAACCGTAAAGTTATCAGTCAATAAGGCTTGTGCTGCCATCTGCGCGGTGCTTGTATTGTTTTCGTTGTTTTTGCTGTCTGTTGTGTATTATTTGACCCAAAACATATTAGCGTTGTTTTGCGTACTGCTCTATGTGGCCAGTGTTATCGGATGTATGGCCTTATTTCTGGTCTTTATACGCCGTAAACTAACTCTGTTTTCAGATACCTTGTGTAATCTGCTTGACGATATGATGGCATCAGACCGTGAACCGCAGAAGGACACAGAGGAAGAAAGTCTGTTTTATAAAATCCAGCACCGACTTTCTCGTCTGTATGAGGTGCTACGGGAAAGCAAGGACAGTATTGCAAAAGAACGGGCCGACTTGCAGGAATTGATTTCGGACATCTCCCATCAGGTTAAAACGCCGATTGCAAATCTGAAAATGCTGGACGCCACTTTGTTGGAACAAAATGTATCGCCGGAAAAACAGAGAGAATTTCTTTTGGCGATGGACAGCCAGTTAGACAAGCTGGATTTTCTCATGCAGGCAATGATTAAAACGTCGCGGCTGGAAGCCGGAGTAATTGCCTTGGAGCCGAAGTCGCAGGCCATCTATGATACACTTGCGGCGGCGCTGGGCGGTATTCTGCTGAACGCAGAGCAGAAAAAGATTGCGGTCACGGTGGATTGCCCGGAAACGGTATCTGCGGCCCATGATCGGAAATGGACAACCGAAGCCCTGTTCAATATTCTTGATAATGCGGTGAAGTACACGCCAGAGGGCGGAAAAATCCATGTAGCTGTGGTGTGCTGGGAGATGTATGTGAAAATTGATATTTCCGATACGGGCATTGGTATTCCAGAACAACATCAAGGAACAATTTTCAAGCGGTTTTACCGTGAGGACAGGGTACATGACGCCCCCGGCATCGGGATCGGCCTATATCTTACCCGTGAGATTATCACCCGGCAAGGAGGCTTTATCCGTGTTGCTTCGGAAGTCGGCACCGGCTCTACCTTTTCGGTGTTCCTGCCCCATTCTTGAAATGTCACAGGATTGTGACATTTCAAGGCGATTTATAGCAAAATTATCGAACGGCTGTGACATTTCTGCGAGGATTACCCTTTATAATGATGTAATTAATACTTCTTTGCCCTTATATTAACTGGAAGGAGTTCTTTATGTCATACTTTGTTTCAGATGTAAAAAAGTATTAGGAATTATTCAAGCGATTATGGAGAACCCGGATATTTTGATTTTAGACGAGCCATTTAATGCTTTGGACGAGGACACTGTATTGATTGTGCGTAATTTATTGCTTCAATACCGCAAAGACGGAAAACTGATTGTTATTACTTCCCACCACAGAGAGGATATAGATGCAATTTGCAATCACATTTATTGTATGGAGGAAGGACAACTGATTGCGGCAAATTGAGTGTGGAAGCCCCATTCTTGAAATGTCACAGGATTGTGACATTTCAAGGCGTTTTAAGGGAAAATTCAAGAACCGCCGTGACATTTCTGCGAGGTTTTCCCTTTACAATGGAACCATCAAAAAGAAAGGTGGTAGAACTTATGCCTATTTTACAGACAACAGATTTGAAAAAATACTATGGGGATGAGCCGAACATTACAAAGGCTCTGGACGGCGTTTCTCTCTCGGTAGAACACGGGGAATTTGTCGCTATCGTCGGCACATCCGGCAGCGGCAAGTCCACGCTGCTGAACATGATCGGCGGTCTGGATGTCCCCACTTCCGGCAAGGTCATTGTGGATGGCAAAGACCTGTCTACTCTGAATGACGAGCAGCTTGCTATTTTCCGCAGACGGAAAATCGGCTTTATCTTCCAGAACTACAACCTTGTCCCCGTTCTCAATGTCTATGAGAATATTGCTTTGCCCGTGGAACTGGACGGCGACAAAGTAGACAAGAAATTCATGCAGGAAGTCGTTCGGATGCTGGCCTTGGAAGATAAGCTGAACAATATGCCAAACAATCTTTCCGGCGGCCAGCAGCAGCGCGTCGCTATTGCCCGCGCCCTGATCTCAAAACCGGCGATTGTGCTGGCAGACGAGCCAACAGGCAACCTTGACAGCCGGA
>OGHJ01001466.1_pt1 | contig 25137 bp, 26 predicted proteins | sample 1571351 | NCBI WGS metagenome assembly OGHJ01 (sample SAMEA2582037, study PRJEB24529) | metagenome | biome: Human gut stool | place: China | collected 2011 | reverse complement strand
CCGCCGCCAGCGCGAGGGCCGTCCCTTCACCTTCTACCACTACATTCTGGACCTCAAGCACGGTCCCTGCATCTACAAGCGCATCTCCGGCTGCGGCAGCGGCACTGAGTACATGGCTGTCACCCCCTGGGGTGAGCTCTTCCCCTGCCACCAGTTCGTAGGCGACCCAAAGTACTCCCTGGGCAATATCTGGGACGGAGTGACCAATACCGCCGTTCAGGACGAGTTCCGCTCCTGCAACGCCTACGCCCGGCCTGAGTGTGCCGACTGCTGGGCCCGACTCTACTGCTCCGGTGGCTGCGCCGCCAACAGCTATCACGCCTCCGGCAGCATCCGGGGCATCTACCCCTACGGCTGTGAGCTCTTCAAAAAGCGGATGGAGTGCGCCATCATGCTCCAGGTGGCCCAGAGCCAGGATGGTCAGCCATGAACACCCCCATCTGTGACTTCGTGCGCGGCTACGCCTCTGCCCACCCTGCCCGGCTCCACATGCCCGGGCACAAGGGAAAGGGACCTCTGGGCTGCGAGGCTCTGGACATCACCGAGGTGGCTGGTGCCGACGACCTCTCCCATCCGGAGGGCGTTATCCTGGAGAGCGAGAACAACGCCTCCGCCCTCTTTGGGACCCGTCACACCTTTTACAGCGCCGGCGGCTCTTCCCAGTGCGTGAAGGCCATGCTCCACCTGGCCCTCCTCCACCGGACGCCCGGTTCCACCCGGACGGTGCTGGCTGGTCGGAATGCCCACAAGGCCTTCCTCCACGGCTGTGCCCTCCTGGATCTGGAGCCAAAATGGCTCCTCCCTGAGGGAGAGAGCCCTTTATGCGCCTGTCCTCTCTCCCCTGCCGGTCTGGACCGGGCGCTGGCGGAACAGCCCGCTCCCCCTCTGGCAGTTTACGTCACCTCCCCCGATTATCTGGGCGGCATGTTGGACATCGCCGGTCTGGCCGAGGTCTGTCACCGACACGGCGTCCCCCTGCTGGTGGATAACGCCCACGGGGCTTATCTCCGGTTCCTCTCCCCCTCTCGCCACCCCATGGACCTGGGCGCCGATCTTTGCTGTGACTCCGCACACAAGACCCTGCCAGTGCTCACTGGCGGCGCCTACCTCCACGTTTCCACTACCGCTTTGGCCCATTATGAGCACGAGGCCCGACAGGCCATGGCCCTCTTTGGGTCCTCCAGCCCCTCCTATCTCATCCTCCAGTCTCTGGACGCCTGTAATCGCCGCCTGACTGATGGCTATGGTGCTCAGCTGGAGCAGGCGGTCTACCATCTGGATGCGCTGAAGGCCAAACTCTCTGCTCAGGATATCCCGGTGCGCCCCGGAGAACCCCTGAAACTGGTAGTGGACGGCTGGGCGGTGGGGCTCTCCGGCTACGAACTGGCAGACCTGCTGCGCCGGAACGGTGTGGAACCGGAGTACGCCGACCCTGATGAGGTGGTGCTCATGTACTCTGCCGACGCCGTCGAATCCGATTTTCAGCGGGTAGAGATAGCTTTTTCAGGTATCCGTCCCGGTCTCAGGCGGCCCCCTGCCGCTCTCCCTAACCCTGGTGAGCGGGTTCTCTCGCCAAGAGCAGCCATGTTGTCGCCCTGGGAAGAGGTCCCCGTACGGGAAGCCGCAGGCCGGATCTGTGCCGGAGCGGCGGTGTCCTGTCCTCCGGCCATCCCCATCGCCGTCAGCGGTGAACGTATTACGGCAGAGGCTACCGCCCTCATGACAGAGTTGGGCTTTGAGACAGTCTCTGTGGTGCGAGAAGCTGTTTAATATGAAAAAATGCCGCGGACCGGCTGGTCCGCGGCATTTTTTATAGGATGATACAGATGAGCCCACCGGAGCCCTCGTTGATGATGCGCTGGAGAGTCTCCTGGAGCTTGCTCCTGGCATCCTCCGGCATCCGTTTGAGCTTGGTGTTCAGATCCTCGCTGACCAGTTCGTGGAAGGAGCGTCCAAAGATGTTGGACTGCCAGATGGCCTTGGTATCCCCTTCGAACTCCTGGAGCAGGTAGTGGACCATCTCCTCCGACTGCTTCTCATTTCCAACGATGGGAGAGACCTCCGTCTCGATGTCGGCCCGGATCATATGGATGGAGGGGGCGGAGGCCTTGAGGCGGACCCCGTACCGTCCCCCCTGCCGAACGATCTCCGGCTCCTCCAGTTTCAGCTCATCGGTGGTCGGCACCACAATGCCGTAGCCGGTCTCCCTCACCTCCCGGAGGGCGTCAGCCACCTTGTCATAGGACCGTTTGACTTCTGAGAGCTGGGTGAGCAGGCCCATGAGGTCACCGTCATCCTGGATGGAGAAGCCGGACTGGGCGGACAGGGTCTCATAAAAGAGGCTGCGGGGCAGCTCCAGGTCGGCGGCAGCCAGACCGGTGCCAAGCTCTACCGAGGTGACCTGGGCCCGGCTCACCCCTTCGCTGCTGCCGATGGCGGAGATCACACCATCCACATCTCGGATACGCCGCAGCCCGCCGGCCTGCTCCCGGATGGCGGCGTAGAGACCGCTCTTGATGGGGTGGTCCCCTGGCAGGGCGTCCACCCAGGCAGGGAGGTTCAGGTCCAGCGCTCGGAGCGGGAACTCGAAGAGCACCGCTCTGATAATGTTCGTCACGTCGTCCTGGCTCAGTTCGAGGCAGTTCACTGCCATACATGTTACGTCGTACCGGCCCGAGATGTCGTTCCGGATCGCCTTGGCACGCTCAGAGTTGGGAAAAGCCGAGTTGAGGAGGACCAGGAAAGGTTTTCCCAGCTCTTTGAGCTCGGTGATGACCCGCTCCTCTGCTTCCAGATAGTCCTCACGCTGAATGTCTGTCACGCTGCCGTCAGTGGTCACCACCACGGCGATGGTGGAGTGCTCCGAGATCACCTTCCGGGTGCCGATCTCCGCCGCCTCCGCCATGGGGATGGGGTGATCGAACCAGGGGGTGGTCACCATCCGGGGCTGGTCGTCCTCGGTCTGACCCACAGCGCCGGGCACCATATAGCCCACGCAGTCCACCAGCCGCACCGACATTCGGGTACCGCCCTCCATGGTGAGCTCAACAGCTTCCTCTGGGACAAACTTGGGTTCGGCGGTCATCACAGTCCGGCCGGAGCCACTCTGGGGCAGCTCATCCCGGGCACGCTCCTTGCGGTAGACGTTTTCGATGTTGGGCAGCACCAACGTCTCCATAAACCGTTTGATGAAGGTCGACTTGCCCGTCCGCACCGGACCCACTACGCCGATGTAAATGTCGCCCTCGGTGCGCCGGGCGATGTCCTCATAGATATTCCGATCTTCCAATGGAGACGCCTCCTTTTACCGCTTCTTGGGGATGAGCAGGACCCGCCCCGCCGTGAGGGCATCCTCCCCCAGGCTGTTGGCCTGAACGATGTCCTCCATGGTGGTGCCGTAAGCTTTGGCGATATCCCAGAGCCGTTCACCCTCCTCCACGGCCCGCAGCACGATAGAGGGGCGGGCAGACGGGTCTCTGGGCGCATCCTCGTCCAGGCGGACCTGAGCTACACCAGTGATCTGTCTGGGCAGCAGGGACAAATACCGGAACTCCAGGGGACAACGCAGCTCAACACCACCCCCTGCCGGTGCTGCCGCTCCTTCACCCGAACAGACACAGCGGCAGCTGCACATCGCGCCAGCTGAAAGTTCCATCGGACATATGGCGGTTATGGTACGCGTGACCGCTTCCAGCATTCCCTCCTCAGAGAGGTAAACCACTGTGGCCGATAACTCCGCTTTCAGCCGCCCCTGTTCGCCATCGCGTTCCGCCTCAACCTGCCCCACATGAATATGGACGTCACAGACCTCCCGCACCGGAGATGTCGTCTCCAGCAGCTCACGGGCGGTGATCCGCCGTTCCCCGTGCTCCAGCAGCCGGGCCAATGCGTAGCTCCGTCGCTGGACCGACAGGTCATAGGCCGTACTGTAAATGTCGGACAGAAGAGTTACCTGGCGCTCCTCACGGACGACCGCCTGGGCCAGCATACCAAGGGATACTGACATCATTCTTCCCTCGTTTCCGTCGAGGGTACAATCGATCCCTGTGAGTACTACAGATAATGTACAGTCGGCCTCCTCCCCCGCACCACTTACCTCCATGATCTGAGAAAATGGCAGGGTAAAGTCAGCGCCGCACAGCCCGCCGCCTGGCTCCCGGTACACCAGCCGCAGGCCGGCTTCACCTTTAAAAATAAGCTTATTGCCGATGAGCTTAGATTCTCCGCACACCAAATCTACCCGGCTCTTTAGTATTTCCGCTGCCGGTGGACGCGTCGCTGACAAGCTCAGGTCGTCCGAAAATGTGAAGGATTTCTCCTCTACACCTATGATAAAGCATGCGGTTTGAGCCTCTTCCAAAGTCTGAATCCCATTTTGCTCCTGACCGTCCACACCATCGCAGAAGCTAGGGGTCTGTGGGACGTAAGCCTGCACCGCTATGGCCAGACTCACACGTACCAGAACTTTTCTGGGGTTAAGGCTTCGGGCATCCGCCCACATCACCCGAGGCTCGGCCGACAATCGACACTGTCGGGTGAGCCCTGGTGCCTCGTCGGTGCAGGTGAAGGGGATGCTAACGGTGATCCGCCGCACCCCCTCACCGCTCTCCGCCTCATAGAGAACGGCGCACCGGGCTGTCCCGGTCACCTCCGCTTTGCCCTCCTGGGCCTCCTTGGTCCCCAGACACACCGCCGCCTCCGTGTCCACGATGCGCAGGATATCCGGACAGGCGTCTGGGACGATGCTCTCCAGCGTCTCCTCCTGGAAGAGCGTGGTATCCAATACGGTATCGTAGCAGTTGAGTTGGGTGGTCTTCAGTTCCAGCTCCATAGCGTTCCTCTCCTTGTAACGTTTCTACAAGGAGCATATGTACAAGGGTCTGGAGCTATGCCATTTTTTAACGCAGGCCGAAAAGAGCCTTCAACACACCCCTGAGGTACTTGGGAGACCTAACCACGACGATCTTCATAAAAAACGCCTCCTTCCACGTAGACTGGCATTGCTGTTACCAGTATACGCAGAAGGAGGCGCGATGTGTATCTCAGCCTTTTCCGTGCTTTTCCAGCTCCCACTCCCGCAGATCCTTGACCTGCTCCCACAGCCTGACATAGCTGGCATGCCGACTGGGTACAATCTTTCCTTCATTAAGGGCAGCAAGAACTGCACAGCCTTTTTCCTTTACATGGGAGCACCCCACAAACTGACACTCACCCAGGTAGGGACGGAACTCCCGAAATGCCCGTTCCAGCTCCTCCCTCCGCAGCAGCTCCATGCGTTCCGTGTCAAAGGAGGAGAAGCCGGGGGTATCGGCCACCACAGCATCCGGACCAAGGCGGTATAGCTCCACGTGCCGGGTGGGATGGCGGCCACGTCCCAGCTTTTCACTGACCTCTCCTACCTGAAGCTGAAAGCCGGGCGAGAGAGCGTTCAAGATGCTGGACTTGCCCACGCCAGAATTTCCTGTAAAGGCAGACACCTTCCCAGATATTGCAGCTCTAAGCTTCTCTATACCTTCCCCTGTCTCAGCACTGACTCGGAGCGTAGGGAAACTAGCGGCAGTGTATATCTCATAGAGCTCCTCAGCGGGCTCAAGATCGCACTTGTTGATGCAAATGAGACAACCACAGCCTTCCTTGCTGTCAGCAATGGCAGCTACCCGGTCGATGAGAAATGGATCCGTGACTGGGATAGCTCCTGAGGCAATGATGACCAGTTGATCAATGTTGGCCACAGCAGGCCGCTGAAATTCATTTTTTCGGGGTAGTATCTCGTCCAGTGCACCGGTACCCTCGGGAAGACGGGTAAACTTCACCCGGTCACCTACCAGGGGGGTGATTTTCTGATGGCGGAACTTGCCTCTTGCCCGGCAGGAGATCAGCTCTCCGCTGCCGTCATCCACATAGTAGAAACCGCTGAGGGCCTTGCGGATCAGTCCGGTTCCTTCACTCATCCTAGTTTCACATCCCCGGTATCAAAGTCAACCTCAATGCTGTAATCCCTCTCACCGTTTATATAAATGTCAAACTTCTGTTTTCCTTTTCCGGTGATATTGAAGACAACACTTTGGACCACCAATGGGACCTGCTTGCTCTGGTCATATCCAGAGCCGCGAACCTGCACTGTCACGATTTCATCCGGATCGCCGTCAGGCAGCGTAACGGTGTACTGTACTGTTTTCACATCGGGATCAGAACTGGGAGATGGTGAGTCACTGGGCACAGGAGTCTCCGGAGCTGGACTCTCGGTATTGTTCTCACCGCCGGAAGTGCTGGAGCCACTGCTCACCTGGAGGGTAACTGTTTCTCCCTCATTCACCTGGGTACCAGTGGGAATGCTTTGAATGAGTACCGTATCCTTAGGCTCATCACTATCAATATAGACAGCTTTTACCACCAGTCCCAGGCCATTCTCCCCTTCCAGGAGCTCCCTTGCCTTATCGAGAGTCATACCCTCAACCGAAAGCATGGTACGCTGGACCACCTTGGGCCCCTGGCTGACGATAATCTCAACCACGGTATCAGGCTGAATGGCGCTATCGGCCAAAGGCACCGTACGAATGACATAGTTTTCAGTGATCTCATCAGAAGTCTCATATGTCATGGTGATGTTGGCCTTGGAGATCCCCAGATCCAAAAGGGCCTGCTGCGCCTCCAGATAATCCTTATTCACCAAGTCAGGCATATAGACGGGCTCTTCACCGGCACTGGTCGTTACAGTGATAGTAAGGTCCTCTCCGGTGACCTGCTGCTTCGCTTCGGGATCCTGAGAGACAATCTTGCCCGGCTCCAAACTGCTGGACACAGAGCCGCCTTCCACAATCTCAAATATCCCCTGGACTTTGGGATCAGCCATAGCCTCCTCCACCGTCATGCCGTAAAGATTAGGTACAGTGTGCCGGTCATCAGACTGGAAGCTGTTGCTGAAGAACACTACCCACAGCAATACGCCGATTCCAATAATGAAGACCAGGATAGAGGCCACAGCCAGAGGGACCGACATGTTGGCTTTCTGCCGGTTTCTTGGGCGTTCGGAAGAAGATACCCGTTCCCCGCGCTCTGCCTCTTCCCGACTTCGCCGACGCATGGAGCCAGTGTCACCGCTCCTGCGTCGACTCCCCGTTCCAATCACCTGGGTGGGCTCATCAGCTACATCCGGTGTGGCAAAGAGCTTGGCTGGGTCATACTCCAAATCGATGCTCGGATCCTTCCGGAACTCTTCCAGATCATAGAGCATATCATCAGCGTTGCGATAGCGGTTCTCCACCTTGGGTGCCATAGCCTTCATGGTGATGGCCTCCAGGGCCTCCGGGATGTCAGGATTGAGCTCCCGCGGCGCCAGAGGGATCGAGTTGATATGCTGGATGGCCACCGATACCGGGGTATCTCCTTCAAAAGGCAAGCGGCCGGTCAGCATCTCATAGAGCACCACACCAGCAGAGTAGATATCACTGCGGCCGTCGATGCGGCTCCCTCTGGCCTGCTCTGGAGAGATATAGTGGACGGAACCCAGGGCCTCCTGCGTCAAGGTGCTCTGAGCAGCAGAGGCCAGCCGGGCGATGCCAAAATCGGTGACCTTGATGCTCCCATCGCGGAGAACCATAATATTCTGTGGCTTGATATCCCGGTGAATGATGCCACGTCCGTGGGCATGGGAGAGCGCCTTCATGATCTGGGTGATGAAGTGGAGGGACTCCTTCCAGCTCAGAGGGCCCCCTTTTCGCTGCATATATTGCTTGAGGGTAATGCCGTCAATGAGTTCCATGACAATGTATTCTACCTGCTCAGAACGGCTTACATCGTACACCGCCATGATGTTGGGGTGAGAGAGCATGGCTACGGCCTGGGACTCATCGTGGAACCGGCGGCGGAACTCCGCGTCCTTTGCCAGATCATCCTTGAGGATCTTAATCGCCACCAGCCGGTTGAGTCGGTGGTCACGACCCTTGAACACCACCGCCATACCGCCGGTACCGATCCGCTCCAGGATCTCATATCGGTTATCCAGCAATTTCCCTATGTATTGATCCATAATGGGGGTATCCTCCTTGTTACATCTGAAGCAGGACCGCAGTCACATTGTCCGGTGCGCCTCTGGACAACGCAATGTCCAGCAGTCTCCGGCAGCAGTCCTCCGCAGGGCCGCCGTGGAGGACCTCATAGAGAAGTTCCTGATCGGAGACCATGTTGCTCAAGCCATCGGAGCAGAGGATCAGAGCGTCACCCGGCTCCATCGGCTGGCGGAAGAGATCGGCACGAAGCTTGGATTCTGCACCCAGAGCCCTGGTAATGAGGTTCTTCTGGGGATGTTGCCTGGCCTGTTCCGGGGTGATCTGCCCCCTGGCCACCAAATCCTCCACCACCGAGTGATCGCGGGTCACCTTGGTGATCCCATCCGGCTGCACCAGATAGCACCGGCTGTCACCAATGTTCAAGATGTAAGCCTGACTGCCGATGACCAACGCGGCCACCATGGTGGTGCCCATGCCACGGCAGTCGGCGTCCACGCTGGCCCGGAAATGAACGGCGCCATTGGCCTGTTCCGCCGCGAAATGGAGGAGGGCCTCAGGCTCGTTCCGCCATTGCTCCGGTGGCTGGGCCTTGGCGGTCTCCAAAAAGGTCTCCACCGCCAGCTGGCTGGCCACATTACCAGCCTTGGCACCGCCCATGCCATCACAGACGATGCCAAGTGCCATATCCTCTGCCAGGAGCTCAATGTGATAGTCGTCCTGGTTTTGATGCCGGACCACGCCCACATCTGTGATGCCCCATATGTTCATATCGAATCAGTCCTTTCGCCCATCCGGCCGGACCTTGTCCGCCGGCGACTCAGATCCCTCGCCCATAGCCTTCCGCCGCAGCTGGCCGCAGGAGGCATCGATGTCGCCCCCTAGCTTTCTGCGCACCGTTACGGTAATCCCCTGACGCTCCAAACGGCGCTGGAACTCCGCCACACGGCGACTGGGCTTCAGGGGGCTCTCCTTCACCTCGTTGAGAGGAATGAGATTCACATGTCCCGGCGTTCCCTTCAGGTGCTGCGCCAAAAGATCAGCCTGCGCATCGCTATCGTTGACCCCGTCGATCATAGCGTACTCATAAGAGATACGCCGACCGGTGGTCTCGAAATACCGGCGGCAGGTGTCGAAGAGCTTTTCTACTCCAATTCCCCGGTTCACCGGCATAATCTTGCTCCGGGTCTCGTCGTCCGGTGCGTGAAGAGAAACCGATAAAGTTAATTGTAACCGATGCTCCGCCAGTTTGTCAATTTTCTCCGTAAGGCCACAGGTGGATAGAGAGATATGTCGCATACCGATGTTGAGCCCATCCGGGTGATTCACCAGTTCCAGGAAGCGCAGTACGGTATCAAAATTGTCCAGCGGCTCGCCGATGCCCATGAGGACGATATTGGAAATGGAAACACCCGCGTCAAGCTGGGTGAACAGGACCTGATCAATCATCTCAGACGGTGTTAAGTCTCTTACCTTGCCCCCTAGTGTAGAAGCACAGAAGGCACAGCCCATCCGGCAGCCTACCTGGGAGGAGATACATACAGTATTCCCATGGTGGTAGCGCATCAAAACCGTCTCGATGCAATTTCCATCCAAGAGCCGCCAGAGGTATTTGATGGTACCGTCCTGGGCGGAGACTTGTTTGCGGGCCACTTCCGGATGAGTGATGACACACTGAGCGCTCAGCCGCTCTCGCAAAGGCTTGGAGAGATTGGTCATCTCTTCAAAGGAAGTCGCCCCCCGGTGGAGCCAGGTAAAAATCTGCTTGGCCCGAAAACCGGGTTCCCCCTGCTCTTTGAGCCATACACCCAGCTCCTTCTGGGTCATGGATTTGATGTCGATCATGTTATGCTCCCCCGCCGCCCTTTCGGCGGCATCAGTCCATATTTTGAGGTGGTCAGACGTTATCCGCCCTTCTCCTCAGCTTCGCGAAGAAAAATCCATCGGTGCCATGCCGCTGGGGCCACAGAGTGACCATACCATCCGGTATCTCTCCCACTGGTCCCGGGAGGGTAAAGTTCTTCAGAGTGTACTCCGGATGGCAGTCCAGGAAGGCGGTCACAATGTTCTCATTCTCCGAGCTCTGTAAAGTACATGTGCAGTACAGTAATACGCCCCCAGGCTTTACATAGGTGGAGACGTTCTCTAAAATGGCTGCCTGCACGGCGGGGAGCCCGGCCAGGGGAGCCGGGTCCTTATAGCGGATATCCGGCTTCTTCCGAATGATGCCCAGTCCGGAGCAGGGCACATCGGCCATCACCAGGTCAAAAGCCCCCTCCCACTCAACTCGGTGGGCCTTGCCATCCTGGACAGCAGAAGTAAGGCAGGTAATTCCCAGCCGTCTGGCACCGGCATCAATAAGACTCTTTTTGTGGGCATGGATGTCGCAGGAGATCAGTTTGCCCTGATCCCCCATCGCAATGGCGGCGGCAAAGGATTTACCGCCGGGAGCGGCACAGGCGTCAAGCACTGACATTCCGGGCTTGGGGTCCGCCGCCAATACCGCCAGCCGGGCACCGGCGTCCTGAATGTAAATGCGGCCCTCCCGGAAAGCTGTGAGGTTCTCCAGATCGCCGCCACCGGTGAGGGTCAGACAGTCGGGCAGCCAGGGATGGGGCTCTACTTGGGCGCCCTCCTCCCGCAGAGAGACCAGTACCTCCTCAGAAGTTCCCCGGAGACGGTTGACCTGGGCCACCGTAGGCGGCTCGCCGTTGTCCAGGGCCAGGAGACGCTCCGCCTCCACCGGACCCAACGCCTCCAAAAAGGCTTTTACCAACCACTCAGGGTGGCTGTAACGCACGGAGAGGTAGGAGACCGGGTCCTCCTCTGGGATAGTTGGCAGACGGTCGATGTTACGGGCCATGGAGCGGAGGATGCCGTTCACCAGGCCCGGACTCCTGGAGTTCTTGCTGTGCCGCTTCACCAGGTCCACCGACTCGTTGACGGCGGCGCTTACCGGCACCCGGGTGAGGAAGGCCATCTGATAGGCTCCCAGCCGCAGGGCGTTAAGGACTTTATTTTCCATTCGCTCCGGCTTCACTGTAGAAAACTTCCCGATATAGAAATCCAACAGCAGCCGGTTCTGGAGTACACCAAAGCACAGCCGGGTGGCCAGCGCGGCATCCCGGCTGTCCAAGCCGGCGGCCCGAATATTCTTTTTCAGCGACAGATCCGACCAGGCGCCCTGCCGATCACAGGCGGACAGGGTCAGAAGCGCCACCTCCCTGGCATTGCCGGCCATAGGATCACACCCTCTCTCCTACTCTACTTACAGCTTTTCGCCCACTGTCAGGGGATGGCCGCGGAGAAAATCCGCTGCCGCCATTCGCTTCTTCCCATCGGGTTGAAGTTCCTTGATCCGCAGCAGGGTCCCGTTTCCGCAGGCCATAACGATACCTGTCTTCCCTGCCTCCGCAACTGTGCCGGGAGTCAGATTCGTTGCATCGTCAATAATGTCAGTTGAAAATACCTTACACCTAACCCCACCAAATTCCGCCGTGGCACACGGCCAGGGCAACAGCCCTCGGACCTGGTCATGGAGCGCCTGCGCTCCCTTGGACCAGTCCATAGGGGAAAGCTCTCGGCTGAGCATGGGGGCGTAGGTGGAGACCGCAGCATCCTGCGGTGTCCGGGGTGCCTGCCCACTGGCCAGCAGGTCCACCGCCTCCACCAGCAACTTGCCTCCCAGTTCCGCTAAGCGGCCAAAGAGCTCGGGGGCCGTCTCATTGGGGCCAATGGCGGTCTCTCCCTGAAGAATCATATCGCCGGCATCCAGCTCCGGCGCCATATGCATAATGGTGACACCGGTGGTCTTCTCCCCATTCAGGATGGCCCAGTTGATGGGTGCCGCTCCGCGGTATTTGGGCAGCAGTGAGGAGTGGACATTGATGCAGCCATAGGCGGGATAGTCCAAAATGTCAGAGGGCAGGATGCGACCGTAGGCCGCTACCACGATGAGCTCCGGAGTAAGGTCCCGGATATAGCCCATAGCCTCCCCGTCCTTCATCTTTAGGGGCTGGAATACCGGGATATCATGTGCAATGGCATATTCCTTTACAGGGCTTGCCTGGAGCTTCATTCCCCGGTTTTTAGGCTTGTCGGGCTGGGTGAAGACACCGCACATCTCGTGACCGGCCTCCAGCAGGGCGGCCAGTGAGGCCACGGCAAAATCAGGGGTGCCCATGAAGAGGATGCGCACGGTCATTCCTCCTCCTCGTACATCTCGTCCAGTTCCTTCTGGGTATAGAGCCGGTCGGTGAGCTCGGTGAAAATGTGGCCTTCCAGATGGTCCAGCTCATGGCAGAAGCAGCGGGCCACGATGGCCTCCCCCTCTGCCTCAAACCAGTTGCCGTTCCGATCCTGGGCCTTGACCCGGACCTTCATGGGCCGCTCCACGGTCCCCCACTTGCCGGGAACGCTGAGGCAACCCTCCCAACCATCCTGGATCTCCTCGGAACGCCAGATGATCTCTGGGTTCACCAGTTCCAGCATCTGCTCCTGAGCGTCCACCACGATAACGCACCGGCGAAGGATGCCCACCTGCGGGGCGGCCAGACCAGCGCCGCCGGCATCGGCCAGGGTCTCTTTGAGGTCATCCAGCAGGTCCCAAAGCCGCTGGTCAAAATTTGTAACCGGACGGCAGACCTTGTGGAGTGCGGGGTCCTTGTCGGTCAGGATCTTTCTCAGTGCCATAGTCGTATCCTCCTAATCATATGGGTTCACATCGGCAAACACCGAAACACCTCGGATCTCACGGTCATCGGCGGCGGCCTGGAGCAGGCCGGCAACGAGCTGGCGGACCTCCTTGGTATTCTGGCAGAGCAGGGTCAGCCGATAGCGGTAACGGTTGTTTACCTTGGCCACCGCCGCCGGAGCAGGCCCCAGCAGGCGTGGCCGCATATCATAGTCGCTCCAGGCCGCTGCCCAGCTCTCCAGGCTGCGGCGGAGCCTTTGGCATTTTCTGAGCACGGCGGACTCGTCGGCACCCGAAGCGGTGAGGACAAAGACATCCCGGAAGGGCGGGTAGTCCATGAGCCGCCGCAGGTCAATTTCCTGGGCGTAGAAGCGGTCGTAATCCTGGACAGCGGCGCAGCGAATCACGTCGTTGTCGGGCGTGTAGGTCTGGATCACCGCCCGGCCAGTCTTTTCTCCCCGGCCCGCCCGGCCCACTACCTGGGTGAGAAGGGAAAAGGTCCGCTCTGAGGCCCGAAAGCTGTCCACATACAGGGCCAGGTCGGCAGCCACCACCCCCACCAGGGTCACATTCTCGAAGTCCAGGCCCTTGGCCACCATCTGAGTGCCCACCAGAATGGGCACCTTTTTTCGCTGAAAGCGGTCCAGTAGTTTCTGGTGTCCATCGGCAGCCGACACAGTATCAGCGTCCATCCGTAGGATCTCCACCCCAGGAAAAAGCTCCTCCAGTTCGCTCTGTACCTTCTGGGTCCCGGCGCCGATAAAGTTCAGGGCTCCGCCGCACACCGGGCAAGTCTCAGGCAGGGGCTCGGAGTGGCCGCAGTAGTGGCACATGAGCCGGTGGTTGGCCGAGTGGTAGGTAAGGTGGACCGAACACCTGGGACAAACCGGCACTTCGCCGCACTCTCCGCAGGACACCATGCGGCTGGCTCCACGGCGGTTGAGAAACAGAATGGACTGCTCTCCACGCTCCAGGTTGGCCTCCAGCTCACGGCGCAGCAGAGTACCAATGCTGGTACCGTTGCCCGAGCGGAGCTCCTCTTTCATATCCGAAATATAAACGGCAGGCAAAGCCCGCTCATTGTAGCGTTTGGTCAGAGTTACCAGGTGGTAGACCTCGGTCTTTGCCAGATACATGGTCTCCACCGATGGGGTGGCCGATCCCAGCACCAGCAGTCCACCCGCCTTGGCACAGCGGTATTTGGCGATTTCACGGGCGTGATACCGGGGGGTGTTTTCCGATTTATAGCTGCCCTCCTGCTCCTCATCCAGAATAATGAGGCCCAGGTTCTCCAAAGGGGCAAAGACAGCGGAGCGGGTGCCCAGAGCCACCCGGGCCAGTCCGGAGCGCAGACGCTTCCACTCGTCATAACGCTCCCCAGCCCGGAGAGAGCTGTGGAGCACGGCCACATCGCTGCCGAAATGGGCAGTAAAGATTCGCAGGAGCTGCGGGGTGAGCGCAATCTCAGGGACTAGGACCATAGCAGTCTGTCCCCGATCCAGAGCTGCCCGGATGAGGCGGAGATAAACCTGGGTCTTTCCACTGCCCGTCACACCATAGAGAAGGGCAACAGCGGGCTTTGGCGACCGGCACAGACCGTCCAGTGTCTGGAAGGCCATCTCCTGCTCCTCGTTAAGCACCGGTGGAGGCGCTGTGGGACCATCGGCCTCTTCGTGTCCTCCACGAAAGACCTCCCGCTCCTCCAGCGTGACCAGTCCGCTCTTGACCAGAGACTTGATGGTAGGTGTGGAGGCGCCAGTGAAATAACAGATCTCCTTGACGCTGGCGCTGCCCACGGTGCTCAGAAGCTCCACCACAGCGTACCGCAGCGGGGCGCTCCGTCGCCTGGGAGTCACATGGGCTAGGGCCTCCTCTGCTGGCACGGCCAGAGAGGCCACCTTTTCCCGTTTGTCTCCCACCCCCCGCTGGGCGCTGGTCTCCAGGGTGAGCACGCCCTGCTCAGTGAGCAGCTTCAGCGCAGGAGCAGGGTCTGCCGCACCTAGGGCGGCGTGGATCTGCCCCACCTCAGCGGAGCCACCACAGGCCCAGATAAGATCCAGGATCTGCACGGCCCGGCGGGAGCGCCCCGCTGCGGTATAAGATGCCTCACGGTCCACGCCGGAGGCAATGTGATAGCTATCGCGGATGGAGAACCACAGCCCTGCTGGCAGCATGGCCCGGGCGGCATCGTACACAGTACAAAAATACCGCTCCCGCATCCACAGGCACAGCTTTAAGCCCTGTCCGTCCAGGACGGGAGCATCATCCAGAACGGAAAACACCTCTTTAAGACGCTTTCCCTCCGGCAGTTCGCCAGACAGGGCCAGTACGATGCCCTCGGTGCGCTTATTTCCACGACCGAAGGGTACCAGTACCCGGACGCCGGGAACTGCCCGGCCTTCCAGCTCTGCCGGGACCAGATAGTCGTAAGGCCTGTCGATGGCATAGGCGGCCGCCGCCAGGGCTATTTTCGCGATGACCGCCCCATCCACCGCTGCTCTCTCCTTCCGTCACAGAAAAGGCAAGCGCCGGGGGCTGTTCGCCCGTCCGGCACTTCCGTCACGCCTGGGGATGCGTCCGGCACCCCCGGACACAGGTCAAACCTGGGGCTGAGTGGGCAGGCTCAGATCCACCTTGCCCTCCGCGATCTCACGGATCGCGATGCTCACAGGCTTATCGTTGAGCGGATAGCCACCCTCTTCGGCATCGGCGGCGATCTGACGGGCCCGGTGGGCCACCACATTCACCAGTTGATAGCGGCTAGGCACCTGCGCGAGCAGGTCCTTCATAGCAGGATAAAGCATCATAACAGATCCAACTCCTTCGTTTACTGCATAGAATATCCGGAACTGTGTCCGGTATGGACACTGGGCAAGAGATCCTCAGATCCCCTCCACCAGGTGCATGCGATTTCGGGTCCGGCAGTCCTCCGCCATCAGGATGGCGATGATCTCGGCAGCGGCTTCAGAGACCTTGTCATTGACCACCAGATAGTCATAATTGGGGATTTGGGCGTATTCCTCCCGTGCCTTGGTGAGGCGACCGGCGATGACCTCTTCGCTGTCGGTGTTGCGTCCCCGCAGACGGCGGGAGAGCTCCTCAAAGGAGGGGGGGATAATAAAGATGAGCACCGCCTCAGGGCATTTGGCCCGGACCTTGGCCGCGCCCTGGACCTCAATGTCGAGCAGCACGTCGATCCCAGCGTCCAGCTTCTCCTGGATGACCTTCATGGAAGTACCATAATAGTTGCCCACGTACTCCGCATGTTCCAGCAGTTCGCCTCGGGCGATCATGCCCTCAAACTCTGCCCGGTCCACGAAGTTATAGTTGACACCGTCTGCCTCTCCCACCCGGGGCTTACGGGTGGTGAAGGAAACGGAAAAATAGATGTCCTGCCGCTGACCCAACAGTTCGGCGATCACCGTGCTCTTTCCCACACCAGAGGGCCCGGAGAGAACGATCAGTTCGCCGCGTGCCTTTTTCTTGAGTGCCATCAGTCCTCTGCCTCCTCTTCCTCATCCTCCGCCGCCGGCTCACCGCCGGCAAAGCGCCCAGCCACCTTCTCCGGCTGGATGGCCGAGAGTACGATGTGGTCGCTGTCCATGACCAGTACAGCCCGGGTCCGCCGGCCAAAGGTGGCATCGATAAGGACACCCCGCTCTCTGGCCTCCTGAACCATGCGCTTGATGGGTGCGGACTCCGGGCTCACCACCGCGATGAGTCGGCCCGCCGAAACCATATTGCCAAAGCCAATATTGATGAGCTTCATGCTGCCGCTTCCTCTCACTCGATGTTCTGGACCTGCTCCCGGATCTTTTCGATCTCCGCCTTGATGTCGATGACATGGCGGGCAATCTCCAGATCGTTGCACTTGGAGCCAATGGTGTTGGCTTCCCGGTTGAACTCCTGGATGAGGAAGTCCAGCTTCCGGCCAATGGGGCCGCCCTGGCTCAGCATGGTCCGGAGCTGGGAGAGGTGGCTGCGCAGGCGGACGGTCTCTTCATCCACCGCTACCTTGTCGGCAAAAATGGCCGCCTCAGTGAGGATGCGGCTCTCGTCCAGCTGCTGATTTTGAAGGACTTCGCGCATTTTGGCCTCCAGACGGGCCCGGTACTCGGCTACCGTCTTGGGGCTTTGCTCCTCCACCTGTCCGGTGAGGGTCTCAATGGTATCGGCCCGGGAGAGGATATCGGCGGAGAGCCGCTCCCCTTCACGATCCCGCATAACAGCAAAGTCGGCCAGTGCCTGGTCCAGCACCGCACAGATATCGGCGGCAGCCTCCTCCACATTCTCCGGTGCTTTCTCCGTCTGGAGTACATCGGGGAACCGGGCCATCAGCGCCAAGTCGGGCAGGCCCAAGAGTTGATAGGTGTCTTTGAGCTCCTTCAAAGCGGCTGCATAGCCAGCCGCCACCGGATGGTTCACCTTGACGGTGACCGCATCGGCACCCGCGCTGTCCATGGTAACAAAGACGTCTACCTTTCCCCGGGAAATGGCGTTCTGGACGCGGCTTTTCATGGCGTCCTCGGCAAAGATATAGGCTCTGGGCATCTTGATGCTGCAGTCCAAATATCGGTTGTTCACCGAACGGACTTCCACAACGATGGAACGGCCGTGGAGCACGGCTTCCCCCCTGCCATAGCCAGTCATACTGCGGACCAAGGGTGGTCTCCCCTTTCTTCTCTCTTACTAATTCCAATCAGATGCCCCGGCCCCGGCGCATGGGACGGTCTACCCGGGCAACGTAAAAAGCAATAAGTTTGCTGAAACCATAATCATAAACCAGGAACAGCACGTTCCCGATGGGATAGAGGAGCCAGCCAAGCTCTTCCGCCTGAGGTATGCCCCACAGGAAGATGCCCCGAAGTCCAAACCACAGCACGGTGAGGGCAACGTTGAAAAAGGCAAGCTTCACCACCAACTCCAAGGGCAGCTTCCGCAAGCGCTCAGCAGCCCATTTTACCAGTGGATAGAGTCCGAAAAAGATCAGGTAAAGCAACCCACAGCCCTTACTGGGCAACAGGATCAGGGCCAGCACTGAGGTGCCTGCCCAACACAGCCCTCCCGCTGCTGGGCCAGCGGAAATGACGGCAGCGGCGGGCATCAGTCCAGCTACGGCCACCAGGCCAATTCGTCCCCAGGGCGCCATGGCGGCCGCCCAAAGCACTACCAGGGATAGGGCCGTCAGCATGGCCGCCAGGGCCAGCTTTCCGGCATACGGTGTCCGTCCTCTCATCTCAGTTTCCACACCCGCCACACAGGCAGTTGAGACACAGGAGGGTGGTACAACAATCGCAGGAATCCATACCGCCTGAGGTGTAACCGTAAGGCCGGTAGGCCTGTCCGCCCTGACGCATCATGTTGTAGGCCTGCCGGTACTCCAGATTACCCGGGTCCATGTTGCAGGCCATCTGATACTGCTGCATGGCCTCGTCCAGCCACCCCTTCCGGTAGGCGATAGAGCCCATGAGGAAATGCCACTCGGCGTCCTGCCCCGGCACCGACTGAAGCAGCTGCTCCGCCTGAGCCAGGTTACCCAAATTGATGGCTTGACGGGCCCGGGCATACACCGTGGAACCGCTGGACTGACTCTGCCGCTGGTAGCCGCCCTGCTGCTGATAGGCGCTCTGGTACCCGCCGCTGCTCCGGCCGGAGCGCTGCTTGGTAATTGCGTCATAGGCCTCGTTGATGGCCTTCATCTTCTCCTCGGCCAGATCGGACAGCGGGTTGTTCTGATAGTTATCCGGATGATACTTCCGGGCCAACTCCCGGTAGGCCCGCTTGATCTCTTCGTCGCTGGCATCCGGGCTGACACCCAGAACGCTGTATGGATCATTCATAACTTGTTCTCCCTGTTTTCTTTCTTGCGCCGTCTCCACTGTCCGGTGAAGACAGCCTCCTCTACCATAGGCAACCCCAGGCACAGAATATTCATGATGACGCCGTTCCACGGGCCGGCGTCCGTGAGGTGATAGGCAGATACCGCCAAATTCAGCGAATGCCGCAAGGTAAGCCGCACTTCCTCCTGATGTGCCTCCGGCCCATCCGGGAAACGCAGGAGCAGCGGATTATAGCTTCCCGATTTTCGATCTTCATCCAAATCATCCCAGGCATCTACAAGATAGATCCAGCGTCCTACATGGTAGAGCATCTGGCCCAGCGCCCGGTCCCGAACTTCCTCACCAGTAGTCGGAGCAGCTCCCGCCAAAATACGGGCAAAGGTGTCCGCTGTCCGATCCAGGGAAGGCGTCTTATCTTTCTCAAGCGCGTGAAGTTCCTCCAAGCAGGCCACCGTCTGCCGGTCAAAATCCGGTCGCCGCAGAGCGGCCTTCCGATAGGCCCGACGAAGCAACAGGCTCAACAGCCGGGCAGGTAATCCCCGAAAAATGCCCCGGTCAGCTACACTGTCACGCAGCTTCCAGTAAGTGAGGATGATACTCTCATCGGCCGCCGTATCCAGTCCTGGCCGAGACGGGCAGACCTGTTTCCCTCTAAATGGACAGGCTACACACCGCCGACGCTCCAACCCCACTTTTTCCCCTGGTTGGGCCAACACCATAGCCAGGAAGGCGAAGTCATAGTTGAGAAGCAGTCTTGGGAAAAAGCCGTACCTCCGTCCCAGGGTGTGACACAGGCCGCAGTAGATACCTTGGTAGGCATCCAGCTCCCGGACCTTCAACTCCCCCCTGAGGGGGACCACATAGCCAAACATCAGCCCTCTTTGTGAGCCACAATGCGGAACTGGATGGATTTGCGGCGTTTGACCCGGCGGTCCAGTGCCACGATGAGCAGCACACTGACAGCAAAGGCGGCAGCACCGGCAAGAATACACCATCCCTGGGTGAGACCAAATGCCTGTGCCAGCAGGTAACCGGCCACCAGCAGAACCATAGGCACCAGGTAGACAAAGGCAATGATCCCCATAAGTTGGGCGTTCTCCGTCTCTACCACCACCAGTTCACCTGTACGCGCTCCGACGGTATTTTCGGCCAAAGCGGTGACAGTGGGCTGAGCCGCAGTCATACAGCCACCACACTCGGCGCAATTATGGGCGCAGGCACCCTGCCGGACCACTGCTACCACAGCGGTTCCGTTCGGAAATGTTTGTTTTATTTGTGCAGTTTGTCTCATGGTAAAAAATTCTCCTATTGTGACTGGATATTGACCACGACGATGTACCCATTGCTGCCGGGGCTGATAACGCCACAGCGGCTGTCACCGTCTAAATAAATTTTGGGTGTAAATGGGAATTGGGCTTGCCTCAGATTCTGGCCCTCCAGATCCACCACAACCCGGATCTGATAGCCCTCCACGGTCTCCAGCGCATCAGCGGGACCCCGCACCTTCACCTGAAGAGACTGCGTGACCGCATCGGCTGTAAAGCCATCCGGGGTATTGATGATATCGATATTGGAGGTCTCAACCGTTTTCGTCTCTAAGCCTTTGATCGTAACAGTCACAGTGGCCTGCGTAATGCCGCTGTCGTTGCTCAGCTCAGTAGACAGCTCAATGGGGAACACAAAGACCTGCTCCTCCTGAACGACCTGGGACAGGTCGATCTTACCCACTGTGATGGTTTTGCCCTCCAGGTAGGAGACGTCGGCCTCATCGCCGGAGACCTGAATGGTGGCGGGCTGAATATCCACTGTCACATAGCGTTCAAAATTGTCTTCCGTAATGCCTCCACCATAGACGTACTCCACACTTAAGGGAACCTCCATGGTCTTGACCACCGGCATGACTACGCTCACTGTGTTCACATTGGTGGTGAGATCGTCGTCGTCCACCACCTCGCCATCGGCGGTCATGAGCAGGAAGCCCAACTCACCGGTATAGGTCTTGGTCAGGTTGTCGCCTGTGATGGTGACCTGAGCATACTCTACCTGGTTCACCAAAGTCTCAGGCCCCTGGACCTTGATGGTGCCCGGCGTGACCTCCACCGGGTTGGCGCGGTAGTTGTTGTCCTCGTCCACGGTGCCCTTGAAAACGCCACGGACCTCAACCGTCTTGGACATGAGTCTGGTAACCGTGACCTGGATGGTTTTACCCTCCTGGTCCATCACCCGCACACCTGTAGAAGTCAGAGAAGTGAACTCCGGTGTGATCGTACAATTTAGGTCATAGGTACCAGGCTCGGTAATCTCCGCCACATTGATGGTGGCGCTGAAATATTCACTTGGATTGGAGGCCATGCTCACCAACAGGCTTCGATTCCCGCTGACTCTGGCATTTACGGTGAGCTTGGTATTGGGATCGATCATCAGGCCCTTGGCGTTTAAGGCCTCCTCACCCACCACCGTAACAGGGATGTTGCGCACGGTGGACTCACCCACGTCGGTCACGCTGGCCGTCACATAGGCCCACAGGCCAAGGGCGATGAGGATGGACAGGATGATATTGAAGATTTTACTTTCCGTGAACTTCTTCCCCATCGTTTTTGTCACCTTTTTTCGACTTGAATAGGGCGGAGAGCTTGTTGGAAGAGCCGGTGGTCTCCTCCTTGGGCAGCAGTTCGTTGCGCAGCAGACGCTCCAGGGTTTCCGGAGCCAGGTGCCGCTTGAGCATGCCGTTGACTGCCACAGAGATGGAGCCAGTCTCCTCCGAAACGATGGCCACCACAGCGTCGGAGTTCTCACTCATGCCGATGCCGGCCCGGTGGCGCATGCCCAGGTCCCGGGACAGGTTGATGTTCCCGGACAGCGGAAGCACGCAGCCCGCTCCTACGATATGTCCGTTCCGGACGATAACAGCGCCGTCATGGAGGGGTGCCTTATTCCAGAACAGGTTCTTGAGCAGCTCTGCTGCCACAGTAGAGTCCAGGGCGGTACCCGTTTTGATGATGTCATCCAGAGGCACCTTCCGCTCGAAGACCATCAGGGCGCCTACCTTGTCCCGAGAGAGAGAGGCATAGGCCTGGACAGTCTGGGAAATGGCCTCCTCCACTTCAGGAGGTGCCTCCTCCCTGCTGAACATATCACCCAGAGTGGTACTGCCCAGCTGTTCCAGGAACCGGCGGATCTCCGGCTGAAACACTACAATGAGGGCCAACATTCCCATCTCCACCATATGGGAGAGGAAGAAGTGAATGACCCGCAGATTGAGCACAGAGGACGATGACAGCACCAGGGCGGCCAGCAGAAGCAAGATAGCCTTCGCCACTTGCGCTGCACGGCTCCGCCGAACCAACATAAGGAGCCGGTAAATGACTACCGCGATGATGGTCACGTCCACGATATCGAATATGGAAATGTTAAAGGTCAGGATGTACTGATACATCCTCTGTAAAATATCTGCCATTTCCATTATCTCCCACATCAAAATATGGCCCTTGGGCGGACGCAACAGCCTCCCGCCCATTTCAAATATTATACTGTATTCACCGTCAAATGGCAAGGACCACGCCCATTAAATTTCCCTGAACTTCCCTCAAAAATGGACGAAAAAAAGCGTGCGAGGGCGCGCGGCGGAGAAACCGCGGTCCTCGCACGGTGGGTACGCTCAAAACACCCGGAGACGGCCCACGGCCCGTACCAGGGCGGAGACCTCTCCGGGCGTATTGAAGGCGGAGAAACTGGCCCGCACGGTCCCTGTCTCCAGGGTACCGGCAGTGCGGTGGGCCAAAGGGGCACAGTGGAGACCGGAGCGGACCGCGATCCCCTGTTTGGCAAGCCGGGCTCCCACCTCTTCGCAATCCATGCCCTCCACCCGGAAGGAGACCACACCAGCCTGATGGGCCAGCCGTGGCGCGGCGTAGACAGCGACGCCCTCCAAACGGCTCAGTGCATGGGCACATTGGACAGCCAGACCACGCTCATGCGCCAGGATGTGCGCCGGACCCTTGCGCGCTACAAAACGCAATCCCTCCAGCAGCCCGGCGGCACCTGGGACGTTGTGGGTTCCGGGCTCCAACCGGTCGGGCAGGAAATCAGGCATCTCCTGAAGCATGGAGAGAGACCCTGTTCCCCCTTCCATCAAAGGTCTCGCCGGCTGTGCGCACAGCAGAAGACCAGTCCCCTGTGGGCCATAGAGGCCCTTATGCCCCGGCATGGCGATAAAGGCGGCTCCCGACTCCTCCAACGAAACGGGAAGCGTACCGGCAGACTGGGAAGCGTCCAGAATGAGCGGAATTCCCCGCTCACGGCACAGAGCGGCGATCGTTTCCACCGGCAGCACATATCCAAAGACATTGGAGACATGGGTACAGATGACGCAGGATACCTCAGGAGTCAGCAGCGCCTGGAACCGCTCAACCATAGCATCTGGCTGAAACAGTGGAGCATCTGCCACCTTCACCGTCACATTTGGGATGGCAGCCAGTGGGCGTGTGACAGCATTGTGCTCATATCCGGAGATGAGCACCGTATCTCCTGGGGTAACCAAAGTCTTAATGGCCAGGTTGAGGCCATGGGTGGCGTTCATGGTGAGCACCACTTGGTCCGGTTCTGGTACGTGAAAAAGCCGGGCGGCGGTCTCCCGGCAAGTGAAAATGGTATCGGCCGCCGCCATGGCAGCGGGATAGCCGCCCCGACCGGGACTGGCCATACGGCTCATGGCATTTGCCGCCGCTCTGGCCACCGCCGGCGGCTTTTGAAGGGTGGTGGCAGCGGAATCCAGGTAGATCATGGCCCCACCTGGCGGTAACTGCCATCCGATTCTGCGATATAGACTCCCTTGGGCCGCAGCTCTGCTCGGTTGAGCAGAACCAGGGCCTGGGCCAGCCGGCGCTCTGATACCTTCACCGCATAACCGCAGCCCTCTCCTACAATGGATTTGGGCGCCCGAAGGACCACGCCAGTGATCCCTCCCCGCTCCAGCACGGCCGCCGTCCGCTGGGCGTAGGTCAGCGAGCGGCAGACGATGAGATAATAGACCATAGGCATTACGCTCCTCTCTGGAGCATTCTATGTCTGTTAGCTCACAGAGGACACCAGACAAAAAGGACCGGAGCCTCCTGTCATAAGGCCCCGGTCCCTTGTCTTTGTTTATACCCGCTCCAGCAGGGTCACGGCGTGGGCTGCCATACCCTGACCGGTGCCAGTGAAGCCCAACCCCTCCTCGGTGGTGGCTTTCACGTTTACTCGCTCCTGGGGAACCCCAAGATGGAGGGCGAGGTTTTGACGCATCTGTGGGATATGTCCGGCCAGTTTAGGACGTTGGGCCACAATGGTGGCGTCCACGTTACACACCTGCCATCCCTCCTCCCGCAATCGGCCGCACACCCGGTCCAGCAGTACCAGACTGGAGATCCCGGCAAATGCCGGGTCATTGTCAGGGAAGAGCTTTCCGATATCCCCCAGTCCGGCCGCACCCAACAGGGCGTCCATCACTGCGTGAGTGAGGACATCGGCGTCAGAGTGACCTAACAGCCCTTCCTCCCACGGGATGTCTACTCCGCCCAGAATGAGCCTGCGTCCCGCTGTCAGTCGGTGGACATCATAGCCGTGCCCAATCCGCAGCTCTGCCACTACACTTCTCCCCTTCCTATCAAAATACCCAACCCCAGGTCCAAGTCCGTAGGGGTAGTCAGCTTTATATTGGCCCGGTCTCCCTTGGTGAGGGAGATTCGCATGCCCAGGCGCTCCACAGCGGCGCAGTCGTCAGTGAGGGTGACACCGTCTTCTGCCGCCTTTTGGAGCGCCGCCTTTAAAAGAGATGCCTCAAAGACCTGGGGCGTTTGAATCGCGAAAAGGGTCTCACGGTCCAGGGTCTCCTCCACCACACCGTCTTTCGCGCGCTTGACTGTATCGGTCACCGGCACCGCCGGCGCCGCCGCGCCGCACTCTGCCGCCTTCCGGATGACCTTCTCCAGAAGCTCCTGGGTGACAAAAGGCCGGGCACCGTCATGGACAGCGATGAGCTCGGCCTCCGGGCTGGCCGACCGGCCCATGCGCTGGCTGGTGGACGACTGCGGCAAGTTTGTGCAGCGGGAGCAGCGCCGGGGCAACACCTACGACGCCATTTTGATGGATCCCCCGTCCTACGGCCGCGGCCCTGGGGGAGAGGTGTGGAAGCTGGAGGAGCAGATTTACGATTTGGTGGAGCAGTGCGCCGCCCTCCTGTCGGACAGGCCGCTGTTTTTCGCCATCAATTCTTACACCACCGGCCTGTCCCCCTCGGTGATGCAGTATATTCTGGGGACCCTCGTCTCTCCGAAGCACGCCGGCGTTCTCTCCGCGGACGAAATCGGTCTGCCGGTCACCCAAAGCGGCCTGGTTCTGCCCTGCGGCGCGACGGCGCTCTGGACGGAGCGGTAATCTACTCCCAGGAGGTTTCCCCATGAATATGATTGTCGCCGACGGCGTCAGCTTTCAATACGAATATCCCGATGAACCGCCGCTCAAGGTGCTGGAACACATCGACCTGACCATCGAGCAGGGTTCCTTCGTGGCGCTTCTTGGCCACAACGGCTGCGGGAAATCCACCACCGGGCGGGCGCTG
>OGHJ01001460.1_pt1 | contig 25189 bp, 21 predicted proteins | sample 1571351 | NCBI WGS metagenome assembly OGHJ01 (sample SAMEA2582037, study PRJEB24529) | metagenome | biome: Human gut stool | place: China | collected 2011 | reverse complement strand
TTCTATTACAGGATGTCTACCATTTTTTATATCAATTGTTCCTGATGAATCTACTTCAGGCATGCAATAATTAAAATCTTCTGCAACCTGCGCAAAAGATGTTAATACATCTAAACTTGAAATAACTTCACTCGTTGTTTGAAGTCTTGTTACATTTTTAGATATTTCTTCTCTAATTTCAACAAATGCATTATATTCAAGATTTATTACCTTTTCCTCTGCTCCTAATATTTGATTTTCTAAGTTTTTCAAATCTTCTGTTATATATCTTTCAGCATTAGTTAATGTTTGTTTTCTTATAAATCTATCTGGTACTTGATCTAAATAAGATTTAGTTACTTCAATAAAATATCCAAAAACCTTATTAAAACCAATTTTTAAATTCTTAATTCCTGTTTTTTCTTTTTCTTCTGCCTCTAATTGAACAAGCCATGTTTTTCCTTCTGTTTGTGCTGTTTTTAATTTATCAATTTCTTCATCATATCCTAATTTGATTATTCCACCATCTTTTATTGTCATAGGTGGATCTTCTACAATTGATTTTTCTATTAATTGATATATATCTTGAAGTTCGTCTAATTTTTCATATAATCCTTTAAGTAAATCTGATTTACAATTTTTCAATATTTGCTTTACTTCTGGCAATTTAAATAAAGAATTTTTTAATGTAACCATGTCTCTAGCATTAGCATTTCCATAGGCCATTTTTCCAGCAAGTCTTTCAATATCATATACCTTTTTAAGATTTTCTATTACCTCGCCTCTTAGAATAATATCGTCTTTTAATTCTTTTACTGCATTTAATCTTCTATTTATTTCATCCACATCCACTAGTGGATCATTTAACCATCTTCTTAATAACCTTCCTCCCATAGAAGTAGAAGTTTTATCAAGTACCCAAAGTAAAGTTCCTTTTTTAGATTTATCTCTCATTTTTTCTGTTATTTCTAGATTTCTTCTAGCATTAATATCTAAAGCCATATATTTTGAAAGATTATATATTGTTATTTTATTAATATGATCTAAACTTGTTTTTTGTGTGTCCTCTATATATTGAACTAATGCATTTATTGAACTTAATGCTAATTTTTTCTCAGCTAAATTCTCAATTTTTCTTTCATTATTATCTACTACATTAAATCTTAAATTTACATTATTTAATTCTTCTGAGAAAAATTTATCATTAAACTTTGTTATATACACATTTTCAAATCTTTCTTTAATTTTGTTCATTTCATCTAAACAATTAGCCATCATAGAATTTATTACTAACTCTGATGGTGTATATCTTGCAATTTCATCTAATAATTGTGGAAAATTTTGAGTATCTTTTATTTCTGCTGAATAAAATTCACCTGTTGTAATATCGCATACACTTATTCCAAAGTAAATTCCTGTTTTAAATATACTCATTATGAAATTGTTTTTTCTTTCTTCCAACATATTACTTTCTACAACTGTACCTGGTGTAACTACTCTAATTACCCCTCTTTTTACTATACCTTTTGCTTGTTTAGGGTCTTCTAATTGTTCACATATTGCAACTTTATATCCTTTTGCTACAAGTTTTGAAATATACATTTCTGCTGCATGATGTGGTATTCCTGCCATAGGAGCTCTTTCAGCTTGTCCACAATCTTTTCCTGTTAATGTTATTTCTAATTCTCTTGCAACTAAAATTGCATCATCAAAAAACATTTCATAAAAATCACCTAATCTATAAAAAAGAATACAATCTTTATATTCTTCTTTTGTTTCAAGATATTTTTGCATCATTGGTGAATATTCTGCCATTTATTATTCCTCTTTCTATTTTAATAATTCTTCTATTTCTTGTTTTGTAAATTCATATTTTTTATTGCAAAATTGACAAGTTGTTTCTATTTTATCTTGAGTTTCTATTAATTTCTTTAGTTCTTCTTTTCCAAGAGATATTAAGCCTCTTTCAAATCTATTTCTGTTGCAGTTACATTGGTATTTTGGATTAATATCATCTTCAATTAATTTTATATCCTCATCTCCAGTTATTTTTTTGGAAATTTCTTCTAAACTTAATTTTTCATCTAACATTTTCGAAATTGATCCTGCTTTAAAAATATTTTGTTCTAATTTTAATATATCTTCGTTTGTTGCATCTGGCATTGGTTTTATTATATAACCTCCAGCAGATTTTACTCCATTTTTATCTACTAAAACTCCAAGTGCTACTGCTGTATTTTTTTGTTCTGATTTTGCAAAATATTCTGCAAAGTCTTCTGCTATTTCCCCTGATACTAATGGACATATTCCAATGTATGGTTCTTTTAGTCCTATATCTTTTATTACATTTATATAACCATTTCCAATAGCTTGTCCTACATCTAATTTTCCAAATTCATTTAATGGTAAGTCTACAACTGGATTTTCTACATACCCTTTTATTTTTGGAAAATTATTTGCTGTTGTAAGCATCATTTGGATTGGTCCATTTCCTTTAATTTGTATTGTTATTTTATCTTTTGCATTTTTCATTTCATTTGCCATTATAGCAGTCATTGTTAACATTCTTCCAAAGGCTGCTGTAGTAACTGGGCTTAAATCATGAATTTTTCTTGCTTTTTCTACCATTTCTGTTGAATTTATACATACAACTGAAATTTTTCCATTATAAGCAAGAAATTTGATTATTTCATCTTGCATTTTCTCTCTCCTTTTTATTTTTTACTATTGATGTATTTCAAACATTTCTTTTCCTTCACCACATACTGGGCATACCCAATTTTCTGGAAGGTCATCAAATTTTGTTCCTTTTGCAATTCCTGCTTTTTCATTTCCATATTTTGGATTATATATATATTTGCATTGTGTACATTCATATTGTTCATTTCCAGTTCTTTCAACTGAAAAGTTTTTATAACCTGCTGCAATAGCTACTATTACTATAAGTAAAAATGATAAAGCTTTCCATATTCCACTATCACATAATATAACTGCAAACATTCCAAATATTGCACTTATTCCATATAATATTAAAACAGCTTGCTTTTGACTAAATCCTTTTGCTACTATTCTATGATGTAAATGTCCTTTGTCTGCTTTAAATACAGCTTTAATTGATTTTCCTTTTATTAGTCTTCTAATAATTGCCCATACTGTATCAAAAATAGGTAGTCCCAAAACTATTAAAGGTAAAACAATTACTGCTGCAGTATATGTTTTAGCTGAACCCAATATTGAAATTACTGCTAAAGAAAATCCTAAAAAGTTTGAACCTGTATCACCTAGAAATGTTTTTGCTGGTGTAAAATTAAATGGTAAAAATCCTACTAAAGCTCCTGCTAAAGCTGTTATTAATACTACTGATATTAATGCTGAACCATTTAATACAAATATAACCATTAGTGAAATTGCTGATATAACAGCTATTCCAGAAGATAATCCATCTAAGCCATCCATTAAATTTATTGCATTTGTTACAATAACAATCCATGCTATTGTAAGTAATACTGAAGTTATTTCATGTATTTCTGGTAAATTTATAAATGGTAATGTTATTCCCTCTATTCTAATTCCAGAAGCAGAAACTATTATAGCTCCAATTAATTGTCCTGTCAATTTTGTTATTGGTTTTATTGTTTTTATATCATCAACAACACAAAATGCTGATATAATTAATATTCCAGATAAAAATCCTAGGAGTTTTTTCCAATATTGTTGAAAATCAAATAAATTTATAGTGTGTTCCATGCTCATTACAATAAGTAAATATATTGTTGAAATTAGAAATCCCAAAATTACAGCTGGTCCACCAAATTTAGGTATTGCTTTTTTATGTGCTCTTCTTTCATCTTTTGGAATATCAACAGCTCCTACTTTTTTTGCTATTTTTATCATATATGGTGTAGTTACAAATGTTACTACAAATGCAAGAATAAATGCTATTGCTATATCTCCCCACATAATGTTTCCTCCAATTTTTATTTCATATTATTTTTTTCTATTTCTTCTACCATCTTTAGTCTTTCTTCATATCTTCCGCCTTTAAATTCTGTTGCTAACCAATTTCTTATTATGCAAATTGCTTCATTTGTTGTAAGATAGTCTCCCCCTAATGTAATTACATTTATATCATCATCAGCTTTTGCAAATTTAGCGGCCTCTTCATTCATAACAGCTGCTGCTCTTATTCCTTTGAATTTATTTGCTACAACTGTCATTCCATAACCTGATCTACATACTAAAATTCCACAATCACATTCTTTGTTTTGTATTGATTCTGCTACTTTTTTAGCATATATTGGGTAATCTGTTCTTTCTTCTGAATTTGTTCCGTAATCTTTATATTCAATTCCGCTTTCTTCTAAATATTTTTTTATTTTTTCTTTTAATTTGTATCCTCCGTGGTCTGCACCTAATGCTATCATTTGTATCACTCCTTACTTTTTTTACACTATATCATATTTTAGTGTTGATTACAATATTTAAGGTAAAAAAATACTTTAAAATATATTAAGTTTTAATATATTTTAAAGCTTGTTTACTTTTTAACTTTATTGTTTTTTATTTTATATTATATGGATTACTTTCTGTTCCATTTCCTGGATTTGTTGTGTCGATTTGAACATTTGAGTTTAGAGTTATTACTGGACGACAGGCAATGCAAGAAATATTTCCACCACCACGAGAATAGCACAAATCATAACTAGTGACACGACCTGAAGTTTCATAGAAAATGCCAAAGGCTGCAAAGCCAGACTTAGGAAGAACACAACGAGATGATAGCCAATAGTACTCATAATTTTCATTTCCATCATTTATAAATAATTCATAATATTTACTATTATCAAAATCTTCTTTTTCCATATTTTTATACCAGTATGTATATTTAACTTTTAATACATCTGCTTCTTTATTTTCTTTTTCTTGTTCTATATATTCATTTTGTTCACTTTTTCTTAGTTCTGTTCCTTTTATTATTGTTTCTCCTATTATTACTTCTTGTTCTTGTTCTTTTAATAATATATTGGGATAATATCTATTTTCTGTCATATATGTAAATGCTTTTCCATAATACGGATTAAACTTTGAATAATCTTTTTCTTTCATTTTATCTTCTATATCTTCTATTTTTAGATTTTGCACTTTATTTGTCATTTTTGTATTATTATACAACGTACTACATGTATCATCTATTAATTTTACTCCATTATTATAACCATTATAATTTTCTAATCTTATATATGCACCTATTTTTTTTCCATTTGTTGGTTTTGCACTTATTAATCTTACTTGTCCATCTTTTACATCTAGTACTCTCCATTTTATATTTTGCTCTTGTTTTATCTTTTCCGGTATATTGTAATCTTCATCTGTGTTTCCTGAATATGTTGCAAAATTTGATAATAATTCTTTATATTTTTCATCATTTTCTGTCACTGTATCTGGTACATAATTTACATATGAGCCTATTTCTATTTCTCCTTTGCTTACTTTATATGATAATGTATCTGGCAAATATTCATTTATTGCATCCATATAACTTGATAATGTATCATTTTCTTTTTTCTGAGCTTTGCCCATTTCTTCTTTTGCCTGTTCTGTTTTTCCAAATAAGTTTGTTTGTGTCAGTGTTTGTATACTTATTCCCGCTAGTATTAATAAAATAATAATTGTGATTACTAGTGCTACTAGCGTTATTCCTTTGTTTCTTCTTAATCTTTCCATTGTACCTTTTTTTCCTTTTTTTCTAAATATTTATTAAGCTAAGAACTTAATAAATATTTTTTTCTTATTATATATCATAATAAAGGTAAAAATGCAATAGTTAAAAAAATAACCTTAATTAATATAAAAATTAAAAATCAGGAAAATGGCTATTTTTAAGTCATTATACTTTTATTAAGTTCTTAGCTTAATTTTAATAAAAATACCTATTAAGTATTTTCTATAAAACAAATACTTAATAGGTATTTTCTAAATGAATTTTTACTCATTTCCGCTATAATTCACCATCATAAAGCTTATTTAATCACATTTTCAGCATATTTATTATTAACAATCTTATCATAAGGAGCTTTTTGCTTCAATTCTCCAGCCTCACTTATAACATCTTGCAATTTATTAAAACTTTCCTCTTTCAATACTGGAGTTTCATTCCAAGCATCTATATCTTTATAACTTTGTATTGCTGTTGCAAGTAATTCCAAATCTGTATCTGGGAAAAAGCTTTGAATTGCCTCTGCAATTTCTTTAGCAGTATGTTCTTTTACCCATTTTTGACCTTTATAAATTGCATTTGTAAATTCTTGTATCATTTTTTCATTATTTTGTATATAGCTTTTTTTAGCAAAATATGCTGTATATGGTATTTCTCCTGCTTCTTTTCCTACTGAAGCAACAATATAACCTTTTCCTAATTTTTGAATATTTGAAGCTGTTGGTTCAAAAAGTGTTACATAGTCCGCTGTTCCAGATGTAAAAGCACTTGCCATTAAATCAAATTTTATACTATCATCCAATTTTAAATCATTTTTTGGGTTTAGCCCTTTTTGTTTTATAACATACTCTAATGTCATATAAGGCACTCCGCCTTTTCTTCCTGGTATTACCGTTTTTCCTTTTAAATCGCTCCAATTAAAATTATCATTTTTCTCTTTTGATACTAAAAATGAACCATCTCTTTTTGTTAATTGTGCAAATACTTGAGTGTAGTCCTCTTTTCCTTCGTTATATACATATATTGAAGCTTCAGGTCCTGCAAATCCTATTTGAGATTCACCTGATAATACAGAAGTCATTACTGCATCTGCTCCTTGACCTGTTGTTAGTTCTATTTCTATTCCACCTTCTTTAAAATAGCCATTATTTATTGCTACATATTGTGGTGCATAGAAAACAGAACGTGTTACTTCACTCATTTTTATTTTTTGTATTCCATCTTGTGAATCATTATTTTTATTTGATTTTTTAACAATTATAGCACCTACTGCAATAACAACAAATATTACTATTATTAAAATTACAATTGCCTTCTTTTTCAATTTAAAATCCTCCTATTTTATCTTTTTAATTTTTAAATTCTTTTTTGGATAAATTTTTCAATTAATAAAACTGCACCATACATTATTCCTGCTAATATTCCTAATATTATTACACTTGTCATTACTAAATCTAATTTAAAAACTTGCCCTCCATACACTATTAAATAACCAAGTCCCGCTTTTGATACTAAAAACTCTCCTGATATTACCCCTACTAAAGATAATCCTATATTTACTTTTAATGAATTTATAAATGTTCCTATATTTGATGGCATTACTATTTTTGTTAGTAATTGCAATTTGGTACATTGAAACGTTTTTGCCATTTTTATTATTTCTTTATCTGTTTTTAAAAATCCATTTAATATTTCTAGAATTGTTACTATTAATGATATTGCTATAGCCATAACTATTATTGCTGGTGTTCCTGAACCTACCCAGATTATTATAATTGGTCCAAGAGCAACCTTAGGCAAACTATTTAAAACAACTAAAAAAGGTTCAGATACTTTAGCTAAAAACTTTGACCACCATAATATTATTGCTATAATAAGTCCCATCATTGTTCCTAGTCCAAAGCCCACAATAGTCTCATATGCTGTAACTTTTATGTGTGTAAGTAAATTGTTTGAAGATAAATTCATAAAGGTTTTTAATATTCTACTTGGCTGACTTGTTATAAAACTATCAATTATTTTATTATTAGCTAAAACCTCCCAAATAGCCAAAAATCCAACTAAAACCATAATTTGTGTAACTAGTACTAATACTTTATTTTTTCTTATATTTTTTAAATATTTTTTTCGTTCTTGTGATATTTTATTTATTTTCATTCACTCCCAGCTCCTTCCATAAAACATCAAAGTATTTACTGAATTTTGGACTTTGTCTGCAATTTATTGGTGTTCTGCTTTCTATCTCAAAATCTATTTTATGAATATCTTTTATTGTTCCTGGTCTTTTACTTAGTACTAGTACTCTATCTGACATACTTATTGCTTCAGATATGTCATGTGTTACAATAATAGCCGTTATTTTTTCTTTTCTTAATATTGAATATATATCATTTGTTACCATTATTCTTGTTTGATAGTCTAATGCTGAAAATGCTTCATCTAATAATAATATTTTGGGTTTTACTGCAAGTGTTCTAATTAATGCAACTCTTTGCCTCATTCCTCCTGAAAGTTCAGATGGGTATTTATCCTTAAATTCATATAAATGATATTTTTTGAGCAATTCCTCTACATATCCAATATTTTCTTTGCTTTTTATTCCCTTTATTTCTAATCCAAATAATGTATTACTTAATATATTTCTCCATTCTAATAAACAATCTCTTTGAAGCATATATCCTATTTTTGGTGATATGCCATCTACTTTTTTATTTTCTATGTAGATTTCTCCCTCTGATTTTTTTTCTAGACCTGCTATAATTGAAAGTAATGTTGATTTACCACACCCACTTGGACCTATGATACTAACAAATTCACCTTCTTTTACTCTAAAATTTACGTTTTTTAAAGCTTGAACTTCGCCTTCTTTATTTTGATATTTTTTTCCTATATTTTTTACTTCTAATATTTCATTCATAAGTTGCCTCCTTCTTATTTATCCTACTATATTTTATGTAAAATATTTTTAATAGTTCCGTATTTAGTTTTTAATAGCATTAAAAAAGCGATAGAAAACTTAAATACAATTTTCTATCACTTTTTTATATTTCTGGTTCATCATTTGGAGTTTGTTTATCATTTGGGTTATTATGAGATTTTTCCTCTACCCTTTTTTGTACAGTATCATTTAAAACTTTTATATAATCTTTTCTTTTATCATCACTAAATTTTTGTAAATTTTCTATCATTCCGCTATCTTTTAATTCTTTATATACTGTAAGTTCTTCATTATTTTCTACAAGTTCTCCTGTGTTATGTATAAACATTTCTAACTGTGCTTTTGGAAGTCTTTTCATTTTTTCTATATATTGTTTTAACAACATATTAGTATCTCTACCTCTTATCTGGTCTCTTATACTTGTAATATCTGTTGCTCTTAATTTTTTTCTTACATATGTTTGAATAGATTTAATAAAATTTTCTTCTTCTTTTCTTGTTAATTGTGTCATATTCCTTGATTGAGGAATTACAAATTCTCCAACTTCTTGATAACTATTTGCTACTTTTTTTGCAATTTCTTGTAATATTTGTGTTTTTAAACTTGATTTATCAACTTTATTTTTTTCTTCTTCTTTTATTTTTTCATACTCATTACAAACCATTTCCGGAATATTAACTTCAATCATTTTATCTACTGGTAAATATCTTGCTAATGTACTTATTTTTGTTCCTCCAAAATCCCTATAATTTAATGCCATTCTTTTTGCTACTATCATTTCTTCTAACTTTTCGATACTTGGATTTTTTTGAACAATTCTAATGGTTTCAAGTTTATGAACTAATTCTAATTCACTTGTTTTTTCACAATTTTGGTATATTTGTTTCAATTCTTCTTCAACTTTTTTTTGCTTTAATTCTTCATCATCAATATTATTTATTAATTCTATTTTTTCTGGTCTATTTACACTACCATTTTCTATTATATTTTCTATTATTTTGTCTGATACATTAACTTCACTATCTGCAACAGCTTTGGGTATAACTTTATCTGGTATATCATCTATTTCTGATATTTCAGTCGCTGCTTTTTCAAATACTTTATTAGGAATTTCATCTTTTTCTAAAATTCCTTTTAAAATTTCTATTGCATTTTCAGGATTTTTTCTAACATATTCTATAACTTTTTGTGCTGCACTTTGTTCTGCATCTTTTATTTCATCATCTTCTAAACTCTTTTTATAAACTTCATCAATTTGATTTACTACCTTTGTTGTTTTGTCTTGTCTATTAAATAGTCTTTTCATAAATTCTCTTAACATTATAAATCTCCTTTCAGAATATTTTATACAACATTTTATTTTAAATGTCAATTCATTTCAATTCCATTTTTGTAAATTAATTCCGCTATCTGGTATATTAATCTTTGTTGAGATGGGGTACATTTTCCTAATAATTCTATAAAATCATCTTTCATATAGTCTTTTGATTTCATATTACTTCCTGTTAATAAATACCCTGGCGAAACTCCTAATATTTCAGCTACTTGTGTTAATCTTTTTAGATTAATCTGAGCATTTCCTCTTTCTACTCTACTTAAATATGCAACTGATACATCTATCTTATCAGCTAAAGTTTCTTGTTTTAATTTATTTTTTATTCTTGTTTTCTTTATTCTTCTTCCAATTACACTATAATCAGGTAACATATACCACACCTCTTTCCTTGTTTGTAAATATAGCACTTATAGAATAATATGTCAATATATTTTTACTAATAACTTCTAATCCAAATATTTAATAAATTGTTTTGCCTTTATCAAATTATAATGAAGATATATTCCGTTATTTTCATAATTTATATATCTAGAAAAATCGTAATTTTCTTTCCAATCTTCTTTTCCTGTATATACTACAATTGGTATTACTATTGGATATCTTAACGATTTTTTCATCATATTATTATTCCAGTAATTTATTATTTCCATTGCTAAATTAAATATCTTATATATTAAATTATTATCTTTTGTATTTGAAATTTTTATAAATATATAAATTTCTTTTCCATTTATTTTATACAAAAAACTTTCTTTTTCCTTTTGAATTATATTACTACAATCTTCTAAATTGTTTTTTTCTATTGGGTCTGATAATTTTAAATATGAGTTCAAAAATTTTAGTATTTTACTTTTATTTTTTAATGACTCTTTTATTTTTATTTGTTCTTTTTCTAATATTTCATCTGTTCTAATATAATTTTCTTTTTCCTCTTCTAAATAATTGATTTTTTTAATATTTTCTAATTTTTTATTATTCGTATAGTCCATGTAATTATTATAAGAAAAGTAATACAATAAATCACTCCTTTCGTTTTTTCTACGGTATTTTTTGGATTTTTAACTAGATTTAAAATTGGATTTCTGATATAAATTTTATTCGATTTGAATTTTATAATAATATTATTATAAGTCCATATTAACATAAAAAGGTAAAGATTTCAATTATTTTTGAAATCTTTACCAATGTTATAAGAATAATTTGTAGAAGTTTGTTACTTATTGTAACATTTTGTCTTAAATCATTCCTTTATTATTAAAATAACTACTTATTTCTTCAAGTTCCTCAAAGTTTTTTTGCCTTAATATATCATAAACTACGATAGAAACAGAATTAGATAAGTTTAATGATCTTAATGTTGGCCTCATTGGAATTCTAATTGTTTTATTTATGTATTTAACCAATATATCTTCTGGTAATCCTTTAGTTTCTTTTCCAAATAACACAAATACTTCATCCATTTCTTTATAGTTTGGTTCTGAATAAACATGTTTTCCTTTAGTTGTTACAAAAAACATATTATTTTCTTCTGGTTTGTATTTTTCTAAAAATTTTTCAAATGAATCATGTTCTTCTATTTCTAATTTGTCCCAGTAATCCAACCCTGCTCTTTTTACTGCTTTTTCTGAAATGCTAAAACCTAACGGATGCACTAAATGTAATTTTCCTCCTGTTGCAGCACATGTTCTTGCAATATTCCCAGTGTTCTGTGGTATTTCTGGTTCTACTAATACTACATTTAATTTCATTTTTTGTTCCCCCATATTTTTTATTTATTTTAATTTTTATATTTTTTAATAAATTGAGAGAACTATATTTTTATAGTTCCCTCATCCCAATTTACTTTTTACTGGTAGCTAGATAGCTACATCTGCATCAAACTCACCATAAAATTCTATATCTTTTGCAGATATTTCATAATATGTTAGTTCTTCTTCAATGTTTCCTTTATCATTTCGAATCACTCTTTTTCTCGATTGCAATCTTCCTACGATTTTCATAGGTGTTCCAGGTGTTGCATATTTAAGTCTCCGTGTTGTATCTCCCCAAACAATAACAGGAAAAGAATTCATTTTTCCATTATTATTCTTTACACTAATCCATAAATCTGCTATCCTTCTTCCTTTTTTAGTAATTCTTAACTTAGGCTCACTTATTAAGTTTCCTAAAAGAACTACCTTATTTTCATCATCTTCTTCCTCTGCAATAAGTTCTAATGACAAAACATCAACATCATAGATTTTTATATCATTGCCATTTACATACTTACCATAAGAATTGAATCTACCTATAACTTTAACCCTTCTTCCTTTCCAATTACGGATTTCTCCGATTATCTTTTCAGAAATAGAACAAGGAATATAGTCAATTGTTTCACTGGTCCTTCTTACTGCTAATGTAAAATTATAGAACCGTTGCCCTTTCCAAGAATGATCATATTCAAAAAATGTATCTATTGTTCCTTCAATCATTACTACATTATTGGCCTGAAATTTCACATTTCTTCTTGTTTCCATTAAAAAAATCTCCTTTTGCTTCTAAAATATACTGTATAAAAATGAAAAAGTAAATTGGTAACAATTAGCAAATAATAATAATTTTTGCCGTAATACATTGTATAATTTATATTATACCTCATTTTGTGTATTATGTCAATTTTTGTCTAACATATTCATATAACACAATCCCAGTTGCAACAGAAGCATTCAAGCTTTCAGTTTTACCAAGCATAGGTATTTTTATTTTTTCATCTGCCATATCTTGAATATTAGGTTCAACACCATTTGCCTCATTTCCTATAACTATAACTTTTTTATCAAATTTCACATCATATAAGCTTTTTTCAGTTTGCAAAGAAGTTACAACTAATTTAAATTTATGTTTTCTTACTTCTTTTAAAGTTTTTTCTAAATTTTCACATTCAATAATTTTAACTCTAAATATTGCCCCCATTGTTGAACGAACAACTTTTGGATTATAACAGTCTGCTGTTCCTTTAGACACTAATATTTGGTTAAGTCCTACACTATCTACTGTTCTTAATATTGTTCCTAAATTTCCTGGGTCTTGTATATCATCTAATGCAACAATTATATCTTGTGTATAATCTATTTCCGCTTCTTGTTTATTTGAATTATTTCTTTCTATAATTGCTAATATTCCTTGAGGTGTATTTACTTCAGTTATACTCTTAAAAATCTTGTCACTAACATACACACATTCATATTTAGCAATTTCATACATCAATTCTTTTGGAATAATATCAGTATTTTGACAATTATCGCAAATAACAATTTGTTTAATATTAGCCTTTTCTTCTATTGCTTCTTTTATTAACTTAATTCCTTCAATAATAAATTCTTTACTTATGTCTCTATATTTTTTATCTTTTAATTTTTTTATATGTTTTATAAATTCATTATCTTTACTTGTAATAACTTGCATTTTTTCTCCTCTTTCAAACAATTTTTATTAGTTACAATTGTTTTAAAAACTCTGTAACATCATTTAATATTTGTCTTTCGTTTGTTGTGCCTATTTCAAGTGTAATCATTGTTTTTATTCCTGGTGAAAATTTTATTCTGTTCTTATATGTTTTTAGTAATTTTTGTAAGTCTATTTCATATTTGCTTTGTTCAAAGGTAAATACTACAGCAGTTCTCTTACTTGCTATTTTACTTATTGAAAATGGCTTTGCTAAGTATTTTATTCTTGCTATATCTAATAAATTTTCTAATTCAGCTGGCATATTTCCAAATCTATCTATTATTTCATCAACCACATTTTGTATATCTTCTTCTTTTCTACATAATGCTATATTTTGATAGATTTCTATTTTTTGTGCTGAGTCTTCTATGTATTCATCTGGAATATAGCTTGTTACATTTAAGTCAATTTGAATGTCTATATCTGATTCAATTTCAGTTCCTTGCATTTCTTTTACTACTTCATCTAATAGATTGCAATATGTATCATATCCTACTTGTTCTAAATGACCCGATTGGATTTCTCCAAGCAAACTTCCTGCTCCTCTTATTTCCAAGTCTCTCATTGCAATTTTAAATCCCGAACCAAATTCAGTAAATTCTTTTATTGCTTTTAGTCTTTTGTCTGCTTCTTCTGATAACATTTTGTCTTTTCTATATGTTATATATGCATATGCTTGTCTGTCAGACCTTCCTACTCTTCCTCTTATTTGATATAATGCTGCTAATCCCATTCTATCTGCATTTTCTACTATAATTGTATTGGCATTTGCAATGTCTATACCAGATTCTAATATTGTTGTGCATACTAACACATTTGATTTTTTGTCAATAAAATCTTGCATTATTTCTTCTATTTGATTTCCGGACATTCGTCCGTGTGCATAACTTACTTTCGCCTCTGGAACTAATCTTGATATTTCATCTGCCTTTTTTTGTATTGTATCTACTCTATTATAAATATAAAATACTTGGCCATCTCTTTCTAATTCTTTTGTTATTGCTTCTTTTATAACTTCTTGATCATACTCTAATACATAAGTTTGCACCGGTTTTCTGTTATGAGGTGGCTCATATATTACTGACATATCTCTTATTCCAACTATTGACATATGCATTGTTCTAGGAATTGGTGTTGCTGTCATTGTTAATACATCTATATTTGATTTATATTCTTTTATTTTTTCTTTTGCTTTTACTCCAAATCTGTGTTCCTCATCTATTATTAATAATCCAATATCTTTAAATTCTACATCTTTGCTAAGCATTCTATGTGTTCCAATTACAATATCAACTTCTCCTAGTTTTAATTTTTTTACTACTTCATCTTGATATTTTTTACTCTTAAATCTGTTTAGTATATCTACTTTTATTGGGAATTCTGCCATTCTGTCTCTAAATTCTTCATATTGTTGTTGTGCTAATACTGTTGTTGGTACTAAATATGCAACTTGTTTATGGTCCATAACAGCTTTAAAGGCTGCTCTTATTGCAACTTCTGTTTTTCCATACCCAACATCACCACAAAGTAATCTGTCCATTGGTCTTTGATTTTCCATGTCTTTTTTTACTTCTTCAATACATCTTAATTGGTCATCTGTTTCTTGATATGGAAAACTATTTTCAAATTGACTTTGCCATGGTGTATCTTTACTAAACGCATAGCCTTTTGCTTTTTCTCTTTTTGCATATAATTCTATTAATTCTTTTGCAACAGCTCTTAAATTTTTCTTTACTTTTTCTTTTGTTTTAATCCAATCTTTACTTCCTAAGCTATTTATTGGTGGGTTTATTGCGTCTCCTCCAACATATTTTCTTATCGAATCTAATTGGCTAGTTGGTACATATAAGATTGCATCATTTTTATATTTTAGTTTTATATAATCTTTTGTTGTTCCATCTGCAGTAATAGTATTTACACCAACAAAAATTCCTATTCCATAATTTTTGTGTACAACATAATCTCCTATTTTTAAATCTGCAAATACTACTTTTTCTCCTTCTTTATATGCTTTATTTGCAAAAGTCTTCTTTTTCTTTCCTTCAATTAATTCATCAGCAGATACTACAACTTGATTTATTTCAAAATTTTCAAATCCGTTTGGTAATTTTCCTATTGTTATTGTTACTATTTTTTCTGTTGATTTTACTATTATTGTTTTATCAAGTTTTTCATCTATTGTACAAGCTATCTCTTCTTTTTCTAAGATTTCTTTTAATTTTTTTGCTTTTTCTTTTGTTGATACCATTACATATATGCTTTTTTGTTCTTTATTCCATCTTTTTATATCTTCAAATAAATTTTCAATTTCACTTTTATAATAATTTATTTGTCTATAATTAAATGTATATTTTTCAGCTTGCCTATTTGTAACTATATCTTGCTTTTCAAAATAAATTACTGATTTTTCATTTTCTAATTGATTCAAATCTATGCTAGTTATATTTTTTAATGCCTCTGGTACTATTTTTTCTTTTTCTATTAAATTTTTTATTAAATTCGAATTATCTTGTGATATATTTCTTTGTCTTGCTTCAATTTTGCTTATTTCATCTAATATAATTAAATAATTATCATTTAGATATTCTAATAAAGTTGATTGTTTATCATAAAATTCATTAAAGTATTTGTCTATTTTTGAAATATAATTTCCAGCTTTTATTTGTTCAATATCTTGCTCTAATATTTCTTCTTGTTTTTCTTCTGTTAATTTTTTTGTGATTTTTTTACAAATTTCTTCTATTGAATTATCTAAAACGAATTCATGTGCTGGGTAAATTTTTATCTTATCTAAAGTATTTATTGACCTTTGACTTGTGATATTAAAGTTTCTAATAGAATCAACTTCATCTCCCCAAAATTCTATTCTAACTCCTAAGGTGTCATTTATAGAAATATCAACAATTCCACCTCTTACACTAAATTGTCCTCTTCCTTCTATAAATTCACATCTTGAATATCCTAAATTTACAAGTGTTTTCTTTAATTCATCTAAATTATAAATATCACCAACTTTAAATTCTAATATATTTTTAAAAAGAATTTCTTTTGGTGGTAGTTTTTGCATTAATGCTTCTATTGTTGTTACTACTATTAAATTTTTTTTATCTTTTATTTTGTTTAATGTTTCAATTCTTTCATATGGTAAATCTTTGCTTTCTGCAACAAAATCATATGTTACTATTTCTTTTTTGGGAAATAATACAGCTTTTTCTTTTTCGAAGTTTTCTATAATTTCTAGTATTTGTTTCGCTTGTATTTCGTTATATGTTATTAATAAAATTGGTTTTTTGTTGTATTGATTTATTGCTGATAATAATTCTACCATTCCAACGTCAGTTAAGCCCGATATTGATATCGGACTTTTTTTATTTTCTATTTGCTTACTTAAATCTACAAATTTATTTGATTTTCCTAGTTCTCCTATTATTGTATTCATTTAACTTTTCTCCTCTTTTGATTTTATTATTATACTATATTTTTTATAAAAAATAAATATTATTACTAAATTTTTCTAAAATTTGCTTTTTTATGTAGACTGTGGTATAATTTATCTAGTGCTTTATGCATTTACTATTTTTAAGGAGGATATAATATGATTGGTAATTTTGAACTAACAGAAATTAATGCCAACGATTTAGCAATGGAGAAACGGAAGGAATTAGCAATAACATCTGTTTTTCCTGGTATTTCTAAGTATCACATGGCAGCTTTGTCTGTTTTTATAGATGAAGAACTGCAAAAATATAATGTATGTGATCTTTCTATGCAGAATAATCGTTTTAAAGAAGTGATTAGCAGCATAGGTCTAGAATCACCAGGGAAAAAAGCAGCAACATTAGCACCATACATGTTAAAGTTTACACTTGATTGTGATAAAGCAATGCAAGTTATTTCAATTTCTTTAGCTAAAAAAAGCAACTAACAGGAGGATTTTATTTATGACAATTTATGATGAAAAAAAAGCAAAGAAAATAACAACTTCAATCAATAACGCAATTGAGTTATTCGCACCCAATGCTGATGATTCACTAAAAAAAACTTTAGATCATTACATTCGGGTAAGACACGCTGAAATACAATGTGCTGTTTTATCACCACTTGTAAAAGATGTTATGGATATAATGGACATCTATGATGCAAAACCAAGTAAAATCGTAGTTCTTACTACTAATTTTACAATCAAGGAATTTCCACTTCCTATGAATTTGCATTAATCATATTAATCTAATCCAAAAGAGAGATATATAATATACCTCTCTTTTACCATTTCACAACTAATTTATTAAATTTTGAATGTATATAATTTGTTAATTTATTCATAAATTCATTTGGTTGTATTTCTTTTTTTGCAACCATATCTAAGCCCTTTTCCCAGCTTGCAGTAAGTTTTGGATTTAACATATCAGGCATTGAATTATTTACAATGTCATAAATTATTTCTCCTTTTTCTGTCGGTGTAATAATTTGTGTTTTTGAATTTATTTGTATATATTTAATTTTTTCTAGCTTTTTCATTATTTCTGCTCTAGTAGCACTTGTTCCTATTCCAGCCCCTTTTATTTGTTCTCTTAATTCTTCCTCTTCAATTAATTTTCCTGCATTTTCCATTGCTAATATAATTGAACCAGAATTATATCTTGATGGTGGCGAAGTTTCCGCCTCTTTTGTCTCGTAATTTATACAATTAACCTTTTGACCTTTTTTTAGATTTTTTAATATATCTAAGTTAGTATTTTGTGAGTTTTCCTCTTTTTCATCACTATCTGTTGATTTCTTATTTTCAACAGGTTTTAATATCTCTAAATAGCCTTGATTTATACAAACTTTTCCACTTGCATAAAAAGTTTCATTTTCTACATTTACTGTAACTTGAATCTTATTGTATTCTGCAGGTGGATAAAAAATTGCTAAAAATCTCTTAACAATTACTTTATATACTTGTTTTTGTAAATCAGGTAATTTATCATAATTTTCATAACCTTGACCTGTTGGAATTATTGCATAGTGGTCTGTTATTTTACTATCATTTACATACTTTGTTTTTGCTAAATTGTTTGTTGGATATTTTTCTTCTATCATTTTCTTCAAATAGCATTGAACTTCTTCATCTTTATAGCCTCTTGTAATTCCATTCAAGTTTTTAGAAATTTCTTTTGCAACTGCTGTTGATAAAACTCTTGCATCTGTTCTTGGATATGTAACTAATTTTTTTTCATATAAATTTTGTATTATTTCTAGTGTCTCATCTGGCTTTATTTTAAATCTTTTTGTACATTCATTTTGAATTTCTGCTAAATTAAATAATAATGGTGGATTTTCTTTTTGTTTTGTTTTTTTCAATTCCGTAATTATTGCATCTTTTCCTTGAAGAGATACTATGAAATCTCTTGCTTTTTTTTCATCTTTAAATCCTGTTTCATTATATAAATCAATACTTTCAAACACTTTTGATTTTTCATTAACTTTCCATTCTGCTTTAAATGATGAATTTTCATCTCCAAATTCTCCAACAATTTTGTAATATTTAGTTTTTACAAAATTTCGAATTTCTCTTTCTCTTGAGACTATCATTCCTAGAACACAAGTCATTACACGCCCCACTGAAATTGAAGCTTTTTCTTCATTTATTTTTGTTGCTAATGTTCTTCCATAAATTATTGAAAGAAGTCTTGAAAAATTTATTCCTATCAAATAATCTTCTTTTGCTCTTAAATACGCACTATCTGAAAGACTATCATATTCTGATGACTCCTTTGCTTCTCTAATTCCTCTTTGTATTTCTTCTTCTGTTTGTGAATCAATCCAAACTCTTTTCATTTCAGCTTTTGGATTTGGATGAGCCATCATTACAACAAGTCTTTGTATATATTCTCCCTCTCGTCCAGAGTCGCCTGCATTATATATAACATCTATATCTTCTCTTTGCATTAAACTTTGAACTATATTAAATTGATTTTGCACTGCTGGTATTATCTCATATTTCCAATCTGTTGGTATAAATGGAAGTGTTTCTAGTCTCCAATATTTTAATTTTTCATCATATTTTTCTGGATAACTCATTGTTACTAAATGTCCTACACACCAAGTTATAATCCAATCCTCTGATTCTAGATAGCCATTTTTTCTATTTGTATTTATCTTTAATGCTTTTGCAAATTCCTGCGCAACGCTTGGTTTTTCCGCTATGTATAAAGCTTTCGCCATAATCACTCCTACAATTCATTCATATCAATTAATTTTATTTTCGGATTTTCTTCTGCTCTCTCCCGGATTGCTTCATCAAAGGACTGTGCAGAAAACAGATAATACTGCTCCGCTTTGATTTTTGCCTGTTTCATCGAAAATTCTAAATTTTTCCACATTTCATCGGTCAGTTCCGGCTCTGACCAGTTGCAGATTGCCACGATATTCTGCCGCACGGAATCCTGTGCAATGATATCAATGGTTCCTTTTTTTCCGATCCATACGCCCATTTTCACTGCCTGTACTGCCAACTGTCCCTGTGCATTTAACAATGCCAGATACTCACCACATACTTTTACAAAATAGCGGTTCAGATAGTCATTCAATTCTTCTTTGATATAGCGCTCATAAAATTCCTCGGTACTCATTTCATACAATCCGCTCATGTGCGGATAAACAAACTTGTACCAGAAGTGGATCAGGGTATGTTTGATCTGATACAGACCTTTTTGTGCATTGTCCCATCCTCCGGTTTCAAACACACTGATCTTCTCTACAATATCGTATGCCATCAGATTTTTTAAGTATACACTGATCTTAGCTCTTGAAAATCCCGTATCGTGATAAAGATCATTCAGCTTGCGGTTGCCTGCTGCAAGCGAGCATAAGATCGTATTATAGACAGATAATTCCCTTAAATCCCTGCCCACTACGCGCTCTGCCTCACGGAAAAGATTTCCGTTTGGTGACAGGATATGCTTACACACATTATATTTCAGATCTTTTTTAGAACTCCAACGGTTCACATATGCCGGTACTCCGCCAATGATCCCGTAGGTTTCCACACATTCGCTTACGGAATATTCCGGCAGTGCATGTACCAGTTCTAAGAACTGCATATCTCTTAAACGCACTATGCGGTCAACTTTTTTAAGACTTGCTTTAAGCAGCTCCCTGCCCTCTTCTTCAATCCACTTAAAGGCACTGCTTGCTAAAATGATCAGAACCGGCCCCGGATAAAGGCGTTTTGCCTTTAACTTCATAATTGCCTCTAAAAAAGTATCATCCTTTTTTGCGATATGATGAAATTCATCAATGATCACGACCAGTTTGGACGCATCACCGCTTTTGATCCGGTTAAAACACTCTTCATAGGTGTATTTTTTTATGGCTGCATCATACTGCTCTTCTATCTGCATCCCCATCATTTTTCGCTGCTGCTGCTCGGATGCCGGACGTGCTCTGTAATAAAAGGCTTTTTTGTCCTGCATAAAATATTTTAAAAGCTGCTCTTTCTGGCAGTTCTCATCACCGTAATAGATGACCAGACGGTTTCCGTTTGCCTGATATTCTTCTTCTAATGGTTTGATCTCAGCGGTTCTGATAATCATAGACTTCCCTCCTCATATGTGAATTGATGTGTGTTTCGTATACTCTATATCTACAGTGCATCTCAAAAATCAAAGATTCTTTCGATGTGCGGGCATGTTAACTCATTTGTACTCATTATATCACAATTTAATTTTTGCCACAAGAAAAGAAACTCAGTTATATGCCTCTACAGAAAATATACAAAATAAGAATCGGATTCTACGGCTCTTAAATTTACCTTCCGTTTTTTACAATCTCTGTAAAATCTGACCAATCTTCTACTTTAAAAGCTCTAATATCACGAACACTATTTCTGAACCATTCAATCTTTGATAATCGACTGATTGCCTTATATACCGTTGTCAAGCTATTTTCATTGCTTTTATTGATGTAGACACTGCCATGTGTCCATTCAAATCCAACATTGCCCAACTCATGCCTAACTTCTTCATAAGCACAATGATACGAATTACCATACTCTTTCTTTAAAACTTCTAAATTTAACTCAAAAGAAATACCATACATTTCCTATATTTCCTCCTATACTGCTTTCCTGCCAAACTCATGTTAACTGATCCGATGCCCGGATGTCCTGTTCTACAAACTCTTTGACAATTACAATCCTGCGTGATAATATAATGTTAGAAATAGGTACTGCCGATAGACGGTTAGTCCGATATAAAGTCAAACAAAAATAGCTGCTTCACTTGGACATGGGCGGCTATTTTTGTGGTTTATCATTATCTTTACCGAATGTGTATCCGATACTAAAGCAGGTCAAGCCGAAGCTAACTACTGCAATGAAGTCTACAATACTCATTGGCTTAGCCCTCCTTTCCACTGGATTCCATTTTCAGGTTTCTATGTAATCAGAGGGTCACAGTCCCTCTACAGAAGGACTAACCGCCTACCGTTATGACAGTACCCAAAATATATTATATCACATTTTTACAAGTAGCACCATTATCCGACTTTGCTTTGAAGCACAAAAAAGACATCTTTTCGATGTCTTTTTTGTATTTCCCTATATGCTACTTTACTTTTACCGTCTTTTTGCTGCTCCAGGTTCCGTAGTATTTCTTTCCGCTTATCTTTTTGTAAGAACGGATCCGTACATAGTATTTCTTTCCGGTCTTTAGCTTTTTAATAGTCTGCTTCGTGGTCTGTTTCTTTCCGATCACTACATTCTTTACGTTCTTTTTGAACTTTTTGTCCGTGGAATACTGCACCTGATAGCCGTCTGATCGGTTATCTTTCTTCCACTGCACCGTCAGCTTTTTCTTCCCGGAGGACAGCTTCTTAATATCACGCTTTCCCGGTACGGCATAAATGGTTACTTTCTTCGTCTGCTTTTTATAAGCCGATGTTTCTTTTGCCGTTATGCTGATCGTTACTTTCCCGGTTCCTTTGATCTTCACTTTGCCTTTACTGTTTACCGTGGCAACCTTTGTATTGCTGCTCTTATAGGTAATCTTGCCTTTAGCTTTTGGTTTTAAAGTAAAGGAGGAATTATACGCTTTCTTATAACTGGAAGAGATACCCGTTATCTTCTGACCTGATTTCTCGGTTGTGTTATCTTTTTTCTGATCGGTTTTTTGGTCTTTCTCTCCAGAATCTGTTGTGCTGTCTTTTTTCTGTATCTCAAAATAGGCTACTGTCTCTCCAGTATAATTTCCAGTCCCTTTAATGATCGCTTTTCCGGTTCCCGGTTTCGTATTATCAGAATACGATATCGTATAATCGGTTCCTTTCTTCAGCTCTTTATCTTTTAATATTACTTTCGCCTCCGGCATCTGTGCTTTTCCATTGTAATTTACATTATTAACGCTTACTACAGAATTGCAGATAGACGATTTTAAAACTTTTACCGTAAATTTCCCGTTTTTTATACTTCCATCATCATCTTTTACCGAAACATTAATTGTGACACTTCCAGCTCCGTTTACTTTAAAATAGTGCTCATCCCATTTCTCACCACAACTATTCGATTCGTGTTCTACACCATATACCAGTTTATCTGTATCACCTGTAATATTCCAATTTAAAAGTTCATTACAGGTTGGTGTATCTTTTCCATAACTTTCCGGAGCATTTGACCAGATTGAAAAATAGACTCTGTGTTCTCCCTCTGCATTAAAACTGAAATCATGCTTTACCGTATGATAGTCCAAGACGGCTATTCCATTATTGGTAAATTGTTCATAGTGAACCATACATTGAATATCTTTAATCGGTACAGAGACAACCGCTTTTATTGTAAGTGTATGACCTCTTCCATCTGTTCCAACAAGGGTACATTGTCCATGATTGACTGCTTTTAATGTAGAATGTCCATTAATTGTCTCTACATATGCCACCTTATCATCGGAGCTTTTCCATGTCACAACATCCGTTGTGTCTTCCGGGAAAAGCTGATAGTCGATCGTACAGTTTTCCTCCGGCTCTAATGTGATGTTCTTTGTCCTGCTTCCATCAGCAAAGGTTAGATCTGTTGCCGGTGTCAGGTATGCATTTCTTTCTTCTGCAGATAATTCGGACTCCAACAACACACTGGTGTTTTCCGAATTATAAAAGTCATCTGCCGATCCAATTGCTTCTTTCATTGCCTGATTCTTAACAATGATCTTACAGTTTGTAAGACTGGCAAATATATCTCTTACATCAACTTGTGAAGGTTCGGTATGGCAGAATACTATCGTTGCGTCTGAAAGTCCCGTAAATGCTGATATTCCGATAAAACTTACCGTATCAGGAATAACGATCTTCCTTAGATTTTTAGGCTGATAAAAATCTCCTACTGCATCAATATCTCTCGGAATAATATATGTTTCACCCGGCTTATTTTCCGGATAACGCTCAATCATTGGTTTCCCATTATCTGCTGCATACCGAAACAACACCCCATCCCTGGAAAAATAAACCGGATTTCCTTCTTCCACTGTGATCGATCTCAGTGATTTTGTTCCATCAAATGTAGTTATCACTACATCTCCGGGATGCCCCATATGGATCACTGTTGCCGGTATATGAATGGTTTCCACCGTTGTATTCTTATAAAATACCTCCTGCTCCAGTGAGGTTACCGTATGACCCTCGATCGTGGATGGTATGACTACATCCTTATCACTGCCCGTATATTTTGTGATCTCTGCCGTTCCATCTAAATATAATTTAGCTTCCCAATCGTGCTGTTCCTGAGTGCCGTTTTCAGGCACGTTTTCCGTTTCCGTGGTAATTTCCCCACTTAATTCATTTTCATTGCTTATTTCCGCCTGTACGTCCTCAGAAACACACTCCGCTGCAGGCTCCTCATCCTTTTTTTCTTTTATGGAATCTTCTTCCTGAACTGCCTGTATGGTGCTCTCTTCCATTCCGGTATTTTCGGCTGCATACACCAGTCCGCTGTTTGTAATGCAGAGTGATACTGCAATGATCCATGCTGAAATCCTTTTTGCCTTCATAAAAAAATCTCCTTCCACCTGTTCCCCGTTATTTACTATGTTTTCCCAAAAGGGAAAGCTGATTATTTTCATTCCGATTATACCATAGAAAACAGCTTGATTTAAAATCTTATTACAAAAATTTTTGCCAGAACAAAATTTCCTATATCCAAAAAAGAAGCCACATTTGCGGCTTCTTTCAAAAAACAACAATACTTTCTTTATTTTTTTGTAATATATCCCTGTGCTTTTAAAAGCTCAGCACACAGAATCGCTCCGCCTGCGGCTCCGCGGACTGTATTATGGGATAAACCAACGAATTTCCAATCATATACCGTATCTTCTCTTAAACGTCCGACAGATACACCCATTCCGTTTTCATAATCCACATCTAAAGCTACCTGTGGGCGGTTATCGTCTTCTAAATACTGGATAAACTGTTTCGGTGCACTCGGAAGTCCTAACTCCTGTGGTGCTCCTTTGAAGTTTACAAGTTTTTCGATCAACTGCTCTTTGGTCGGCTGTTTTTTGAATTTTACAAATACGGCTGCTGTATGTCCGTTTAATACCGGAACACGGATGCACTGGCAGGTAATGACCGGGCTTTCTGCCGGTACGATCACACCGTCTTTGATCTCGCCCCAGATACGAAGCGGCTCTTTTTCAGACTTTTCTTCTTCGCCACCGATGTATGGAATAATGTTGCCTTCCATCTCCGGCCAGTCTTTAAAGGTTTT